>Ga0070728_10000394_pt1 | contig 89843 bp, 77 predicted proteins | sample tdDd471_FD_66723 | JGI IMG/M metagenome (GOLD analysis project Ga0070728, IMG submission 66723) | Marine sediment microbial communities from the Atlantic coast under amendment with organic carbon and nitrate - tdDd47.1 | ecosystem: Environmental > Aquatic > Marine > Coastal > Sediment | place... | reverse complement strand
TCCAGGTATTTCCGTAAATTTTTAACGACCAGGGTGAATTGTTATAGGTGTTTTGTGAATCAAGTTCCCATGAAAACGGGTCTGTATCTTCATCAGGATAAGATTCGAGATTTACTGTACCGCCATCAAAATCTTCGATGACAACTTCTTTGTCAATATCAGGATTTATTGAATCGCCGGTACTTAATAGCCCATATAATAATGAGTTAGACGGTAGAAAAGCAATAAGGAAAATTAATAATATCCTGAGCTTTTGTTTTATGATCACCTGCTTATTCAAAATCTTTTTGTACGAAAGGATATCGGGCCAAACTTAATTGTTGTCCATTTTAATTATTAGACTCAAAAATTCTAAATAGTTGCTTGTTGGATTGGCTATATCCATATCTTCAATTCAATGTAAAATGGATGATACTATCTTAATAACTGGCTTTATTTTTCTCAAGGAATTGTTCCCCAAAACAGTCAGGAAAATGAAGTCTATTTCCAGGAAGGTGATCTGAAAACAGAATGAAAAACACAGGATTTCCTAGGTAGATATTTGAAGCTGATATTATTTCCTTTGTAAATCGAGTTTGTCCTGAACAAAGAAAGTAGCGCCGGCACCCAATATCATAAACACACCTGCCATAAGTAACGAGTACATTGGCTTGTCGTTAAAAACGTATTGTAGGATCAGTCCGCCAAAAATACCATTTACAATTTGTGGGATTGTAATTGACATATTAAAAAGCCCCATGAACATTCCCATCTGCTTAGGTGGAATTGAATTGGCAAGCATGGCATAAGGCATTGCAAGGATACTACCCCATGCAATTCCGATTCCGATCATTGGGATGATGAGCAAGTTAGCTGAAGGAATTACCGCAAATGATAGAAAGGAAAGTCCTCCAATTGTAAGAGCGGTGGCATGTGTGGCCCTGCGTCCAATTCTTAGGGCAATTTTTGGCAACGACAAAGCTATTATTGCTGAAACTCCATTATAAATTCCAAACAAGATCCCCACCCAGTTGCCAGCCTCCTGGTAACCCGAGGAACCCGGATCGGTTGCATCGAAGAAATGCTCCGCAATAGCCGGGGTTGTATAAACCCACATCGAAAAAAGAGCAAACCATGAAAAAAACTGTACCAGCAGCAATTGCCACATTGTTTTAGGAATTTGGAATTTGGTTTTTCCTTCTGCCTCTTTTTCACCATCGTCATAAAATTCCGGAGGATATTCTTTGGTTGAAATTACAGTCCATATAATTGCAGAAAGTAAAACAAAAGCGCCAAAATAAAAGGAGTAAGTTACGTTGGCAGGCACCAGTCCTTCGGCTGCCGGTTCTTTTGATATTCCAAACCAGTTACCTAAAATATAGGGTAACCATGAACCAACAACGGCTCCAATACCAATTAAAAGCGTTTGCATCGAAAATCCAAGGGTGTGTTGCTCCTCTGGCAACTTGTCGCCAACGAGTGCCCTGAATGGCTCCATGGAAATATTGATTGATGCATCCATAATCATGAGCAAGCCACCCCCAATAAACATGGGAGCAATCACATTTGCCAGGTGAGGGGCATTGGGCATCAAAATAAGTGCAACACTTGTTAAGACTGCACCGACCAGGAAATAAGGCCTTCTTCTTCCGAAACGATTCCAGGTACGGTCGCTGAAATAACCAATTATGGGTTGGACAATCATGCCCGTGATAGGAGCAACCAGCCAGAACCAGCTGAGGTGATGAACATCTGCACCAAAAGTTTGTAGTATCCTGGAAGCATTGGCGTTTTGAAGTGCAAATCCAAACTGGATACCTAAAAATCCAAAGCTCATATTCCAGATTTGCCAGAAAGATAGACGAGGTTGTTTTGCCATGAGGTAATTTTTTTCGCCGGCAAATATAGTCGAAAAGCTTGAGAAAGGAAGCAAGAAGTTAGACGGGAGGGGTTTGGAGGGAGAAGTCAGAGAGGAGAGGGCATTGTTCTTCGATCACATATTCACTTTGGCAATCTTGCATTGATTCTTTTCAACACATGTTCAAATATCTATGTGCATGTATGTTAAAATTTTTTATAATTTCGCCCACTTCAATTTATTTACCAAATTAAATATATATGAAAAAAATTACACTAGTAACTATTGTGTTGTGCCTGTTTGGTGCATCGGTTTTTGCCGGTGGGTATCAGGTTCGGCTGCAAGGTCATCGACAAACAGCGATGGGGCTTGTTGGTGTTTCACTTTTTGGTGATGCCAGTAACCTTTTTTACAATCCTGCAGGATTGTCGAAAATGAATACGAAGTGGAGTATTATGGCCGGTGCAAGCGGAATCTTCAGTACAACGGCTTTTGGGCTGAAAAATTCAGTTTACCAAACCACAACTGATAATCCGGTTGGATCACCTTTTTTCCTTTATGGCGCTTGTATGGTTAGTGAAAAGCTAGGAGTTGGTCTTGGAGTTTATACACCTTTTGGTAGCTCGGCCAAATGGAATGATGACTGGGTAGGTTCACACCTCATTCAGAATATTTCGATGAAAGTTTTTTTCATTCAGCCAACAGTATCTTATAAATTTAGCGATTTGATAAGTGTTGGGGCCGGTTTTGTAATTGCAAGCGGTAGTGTTGAACTCAACAGGACAACTTCATATGGAACACCAACCACAGTGGGTGCAGTAAACCTTGAAGGAAGTACTATAAGTTATGGATATAATGTTGGTGTAACTATTACGCCAAACGAAGAGTGGAGTATTGGTGTTGATTATCGTTCAAAAGTTGCTATGAAAATGGAAGAAGGAGATGCGAATTTCAAACTTCCTACTTCAGTAGAATCAATTATTCCTTCCAAAAATTATTTTGATGCAGAGTTGCCATTACCTGCAAACCTTGATATTGGTGTGGCTTACAAAGCCAACGATAAATTGACCCTGGCACTGGAACTGAACTATGTGTTTTGGGGAGTTTATGATAGCCTGAAATTTGAGTTTAAAGAAAAACCAGAATTGCTCAATTCAAGCAATCCAAGAGAATACAGGAATACGATGATCTTCCGTGTTGGTGGTGAATACATAATTAACGACCTTCTAATTGTAAGGGCTGGATTCTATTACGACCCAACTCCAACCAATAGTGATTATTTCACACCGGAAACCCCAAGTTTGAATACATACGGGTTTAGTGCGGGTTTAACCATAAAGCCCACCGAAAAATTTGCTATTGATATTTCTTACCTCCACCTGGAGACACAAACAAGTACACGTTCGTATTCTCCGGAATACTTTACAGGTACTTATAGTGGAAGAACTATGATACCCGGACTTGGAGTAAGTTATAACTTCTAAAACTAAAGGAGATGAAAGATATGAAACTTAGAAATATATTGTTGCTTCTAGCATTAGGAATGCTATTTGCCTGTGAGCCTAAGGTGGATGATTTTACCACAACCTCCGGAAGTGCCGACTTCTCGAAATATGTTGCCATTGGTAATTCACTTACTGCAGGATATGCTGATAAAGAACTTTATAAAGCTGGTCAGGAAGACTCATATCCTGCAATACTTGCATATCAGTTTAAAGCTGCAGGAGGTGGTGAGTTTACCCAACCATTGATGTTTGATGAATACGGTTTTGGTAGTCGTTTATTATTTGATGCTGCGAAGCCAGGCCCTGTTCCTGCCGCTGTTATTCCTGATCCACGTAATTTTACTTCAATTGCAGCTAATGGCCCCTTTAACAACATGGGTGTGCCGGGCGCGAAATCTTTTCACCTGGTTCCTGGTGCTGAATCATTTAGTGCCCTGAATCCATATTATGCTAGATTTGCTGCACAACCTGGTACTTCAACAGTTTTGGAAGAAGCCGCTGCACAAAATGCAACTTTTTTTACTTGCTGGATAGGAAATAATGATGTATTGGGTTATACGCTTGCAGGAGGTGCAACCGACAGCATTACCAACCCTTTGATTTTCCAGATGGCAGTGGGTGGCGTTCTTCAGGGAATGACAGCCAATGGTGCCAAAGGTGCAATTGCCAATATTCCTGATGTTACCGCAATTCCTTTTGTTCAGTATATGAATACCCAGGTGCCGTACAATGGATTGGTTATGAATGCTGAGCAAGCTGCTGGCCTCAATTTTGCCTATGATCAATTTGAACTTTACCTTGCTTCCTTAGGAATAACATGGGATTATGGGTTTGAGTTTGTAGAAGGCGCAAATGCTTTTGTTGTTTCGGATGAGGAAGTGCCATTGCCACCTCCATTTAATGTTAGGCAGATGGTACTGGGAGAATTGTTCCTCTTAACACTACCAACCGATTCGTTGCCAATGGGTATGGGATCAGTTGATCCAAGCGGAGATCAAATCGTTCCATGGGGTATTCCTAACCAGTACGTACTCTTATCATCTGAGTTAAGTGAAATTAGCCAGGCTACTACAGCATACAATGGAATTATTGAAACATTGGCCGGGCAATTTGATCTTGCTTTGGTGGATATGAATGAGAAATTTGCAACCATTGCGAACGAAGGTGTTGAGATTGATGGAATTTTATTTACCTCTGATTTTATTACCGGAAATTCGTTTTCATTGGATGGTGTGCATATGACAACCCAGGGCTATTCAGTGGCGGCCAACTACTTTATAGAGGCCATTAATGCCAAGTACAATTCAGGAATAAGGACTGTTAGTCCCAGGTTGTATCCCGGAATTTATTACTATCAGTAGTATTCAGTTTTGTAAGCAATAATTGAATTTATTTATAATGAAATAACCCTGTCAGGATCAAAATCTGTCAGGGTTATTTTAATTTCAAGGTATGAAAAGAAAACTTGTATTTGCCACAAATAACCTTCATAAGCTACAGGAAGTAAGAAATGTCGAAGGGTTGAACTTTGAAATTCTCAGCCTGAAGGATATTGCATATTCAAATGAGATTCCTGAAGATTTTGATACACTGAAAGAGAATGCGCTTCAAAAAGCAAGGGTCATTAATTCCTTTTCAGGTATGGATTGTTTTGCTGATGATACGGGCCTTGAAATAGATGCCCTGGATGGCCGCCCGGGAGTGCTGTCAGCGAGGTTTGCCGGGCCGCAGTGCAACGCTGAAGAAAATATCGATAAGGTACTGGAACAACTCAGGGGCAGAGCAATAAGAACTGCACGCTTCAGGACTGTGATTGCTTTAATAATGGATGGCCAGGAACACCTATTTGAAAGCACAGTCGAAGGTGAAATTTTAGCTGAAAGGCAAGGCAAAGATGGTTTTGGCTACGACCCGATTTTCCTACCTTCGTGTTACACGCAATCTTTTGCCGAAATGGATCTTGCATTTAAAAACAAGATCAGCCATCGGGCTAAAGCAGTGAAAAAGCTTATTAATTTTTTAGTAAATGCCGGGGAATAGTGAGTGCAGGTTGTATTTTACAGGTTTTATTCTGTATGCAAAACATGGAAGCCAAATACCATGTATTTATAGTCGGAACGCTTAACACAAAACCCTAAACACCTATCGCGTCAATGCGTCCTCAATCATCATCGAAAACATTGCTGAGAGGGAGATGCCCATTTCTTTCGCCATTTTTGGTACGATGCTTTCGCGGGTGAGGCCGGGAACAGTATTTACTTCCAGAAAATAGGGCACTTGTTCTTCCTCTGTTAAAATATAATCGAACCTTACCACACCTTTGCAGTTGAGTTTTTTATAGAGAAAAGTGCTGATGCCTTTAATGTTAGTTTCGGTGGTGATTTCGATATTGGCAGGTAATATTTCCTCGGCAAGCGAAGGTTTGTATTTAGCCTCAAAATCAAAAAATTCCTTTTTACTCACAATCTCACAAATCGGAAAAACAATGATCTTCCCCTTCGATTCGATAACACCACAGGTCAGTTCCCGACCTTTGATAAATTCTTCGACAAGGATTTGATCATCTTCCTGAAATGCTTTATCAATGGCGCTTTCCAATTCCTCCACTTTATTTACCTTCGACATGCCAACACTCGATCCGCCGCCATTGGGCTTAATAAAAACAGGCAATTGAAGTGTTTCTGTAATACTGTCTGTGGTGATCTTATCGCCTTTAAAAAACTGGACCGATTTAGCGACGTTAATACCCCAGCTATCCACCACACGGTTGCAATAATTTTTATTAAAAGTTAATGCCGAAGTGATGAAATCGGAAGAAGTATACGGGATGCCAAGCATTTCGAAATAGGAGGGGAGTTTTCCGTTTTCCCCCGGAGTGCCGTGGATGGCACAGAACACCACATCAAAGAGGATTTTCTTATTTTCGACACTTATACTGAAGTCATTCTTATCGACAGCTATTTTCTTATCCGATTCGTCATAGTACCAGTCGTTCCCACGAATGTGTATCAAGTAGGCTTCGTAATTGTTGGGGTCAAGGGTCTCCCTGACTACCGAGGCGCTTTTAATTGAGATTTCATATTCACCGGAATCGCCCCCGGCAACAATGGCAACATTTTTTTTCATCGTTCTAGTTTGGTATGCAAAAGTAAGCGAAAATATATGTGTCCGGTGTTTTTTAGGTGTATAAATCAGGCACTCTATTCTTTTCATATCTTTGCCTAGTAATGTTGACAATAAAACCGGCCTTTTGCAGTTAATATGAAAACATTGAAAATGCTTGGATTTTAATCATTTCAACAACAAAAATTCCACTGATCTGAATGGATTTTTTTAATTTTTTAAAGAGTAAAGTATTTTTTAAACATCTGGCCATTGCCCTTGTAGTAGTGGTGTTTTCGTTCTGGTTAATACTCAAGATCCTGGATATTTACACCCATCAGGGTAAAGCCCTTGTTGTTCCTGACCTTACCGGTACAGAATACATCAACATTTCAAAAATTGAAGGCACAGAAGATTTCCAATTTCTTGTGATTGATTCAGTTTATGACGATCATTTTATAAAGGGTGCTATTGTGCTTCAGAATCCCCCTTCAGGATCAAAGGTGAAGCATGGGCGGAAAATTTACGTTACTGTTGTGGCTACACAGCCCGAAATGGTTTCAGTCCCTGACTTTGTCGACCTTTCGTTGAGACAGGCGTTGAATGAACTGAAATCGAAAGGCCTGAAACTTGAAAAGTTGGAATACGTGGAGAATTTTGCCAGGAATGCAGTGCTTGCTCAGCGGTTCGAAGGAGATACTGTACGCCCTGGAATGGAAGTGCAAAAGGGCTCTGCCATTGAACTGGTTTTGGGTAAAGGAGTTGGCAACGAAATGATTGAGGTGCCATTTCTTATTGGAAAAACCGAAGCCGAAGCGATCAGTTTGCTGAACAGTTCCTCCTTTAATGTCGGATTTCTGAAATATTTTGATGAGCGTGATAAATTACATTCCCGGGTATATAACCAACAACCGGGTGGAATAAATGACTCCCGGGTAGAATTCGGATCATATGTTGATTTATGGTTCAGGTCTGACCTTGAGTTTAACTTCGATTCTTTAATCTTGTTATATGAATCGGATACATTATGGGCTGATAGCCTTATGGTGAAATCATTGAATTTGAAGGATTAATGAAGAAATTATTTACCATAGTATTGGTATTATTTTTTACTTCTGCCATGACTTTCGGGCAGGAGATCCTTACAGGTTTGTCTGAAAATCCTGCTATCAAAAAGTATGTAAAATCACGGGATATCAAGGATTTTAAATCAACATATCTGTTCACGCCAACATCTTTAAACCTTCCCTTTTTCGAGGATTTTAAGCAAGAAGATATTTATCCGGATACTTCTAACTGGATTGACTATTACGTATTTGTTAATACCGATTTTCCTTATCTTCCTCCCACTTGGGGTGCAGCAACTTTTGATGCCATTGATGCACTGGGAAATATATACACTGATGCAAACCCATTACAATTCAGAGCTGATTACCTGACCTCAAGGCCCATACGGCTGGACTCAATTTTTGAACCAACACCAAAAGCCATTACTCCGGCCGACTCTCTTTATTTTAGCTTTTATTATCAACCTCAGGGGCGGGGTAACGATCCTCAAAAGCAGGATTCGCTTGTGTTGGAATTTGGACACTTTACAAACGACACAATCTTTTGGTATGTTGATTCGATTGAAGTGAGTGTAGGGATTTACATCAGCCCGGATGATACGATTTTCCCCGGTGATGTGTTATACTCGCCTTGTGATCCCGATTGGGGTACAACAGTATATGATACCCTATACGCAACAGATTATGTTACTCTTCCCTGCGATTCCGTTTACCGGCCATATACCGATTGGCAGCGGGTTTGGTCATCAGAGGGCATGAGGCTTGACACTTTTAAGTTAAATTACCTGGCGGATGATTTTGGGTATTTCAAGCAGGTAATGATACCAATTACTGATACCAATTATTTAAGAAACGATTTTCAGTTCAGGTTTTTTAATTATGCCAGCATTGCCAGCGATAACCTTCAAAGCTGGCAAAGCAATTGCGATTACTGGAGTGTTGATTTTGTTTACTTGAACATCGGCCGCAGCAGGCAGGATACTACTTACGAGTATATAACATTTACTGACCGTTCTCCATCTTTTCTTAAGGATTTCGAAAGTATGCCATTTACCCAATACCGCGACGATCCTACAAATTCGCTTAAACAAGGGTTTGAGATGTATTTGAGTAACCTCGACAACATCAACCAAACGGCCAATTATTTGTATAACGTTAAAAATGATGCTGGTGGAGATGTTTATACCTATGATGGTGGTAGCTGGAGTATGGAGGTTTTTAACGATTTTGGATATATCACCTATCCTCCGTTTGCAACCCCTCCGGTACAGGGTATTTTCCCACCATTTGGTGATCGAGACAGCGCCTACTTCGATATTACTCATTACCTTTTGGGAGACCTTGTGTTGGGCCTGTGGGATACTTTAACCTACCGGCAAAATTTTAAAAATTACTACGCATACGATGATGGAACCCCGGAATTTGGATATGGATTAACACCTGCAGGCTCACGACTGGCTTATCGCTTTACTTTGAATAAACGGGATACCTTACGTGCAGTACAAATGTTTTTTAATAAAACCCTGACTGGTGCAAACGGGCAGTTTTTTTACCTGACTGTTTGGGATGATTTAAATGGGTATCCCGGAGAAATTATTTACCTCGAGGAGCGTGTTAAACCTGTTTTTGAGGATAGTCTATATAGGTTTCATACATATCACCTGGATTCGGTCTTGCCAGTTCAGGGATCTTTTTATGTGGGCTGGATACAAACTACCAATCACAACCTGAATGTTGGTTTCGATTCATACAACGACGCCAGTTCTAAAATATATTATAACACTACAGGAGTTTGGGATAAATCCAGCTTTACAGGCTCGTTGATGATAAGGCCGGTGGTTGGTCAGAAGTTGAAAGATTACCCAGTAGAAAAAAGCAGTAAGTTGGATTACTTCCTTGTGGCTCCAAATCCTTCCAGAGATGGTAGGATCGGGATCAGGTTTATGACCTTGCCAAAGGGCGAGACAAAAGCAATCGAAATCTGGCCCGACGATGAGGTCGCTGCAAGCATCGAAATGGAGGTATTTAATATCCTCGGCCAACGGGTTCATTCTGCGCCTTATTTTCCTCAGATCGACCTTTCTTTTCTTCAGAAAGGTGTATATGTCATCCGTTTAAATGATAGGTATAACAACCAAACCATGGTTCAAAAGGTGGTTTTGTCACAATAGCGCTTATGACCGACGAACAAATCGATATAAGTGAAGAGCAAGAAGAACTGTATGAACATCACCGCATAACTTGTGATCCAAAGCAAAGCCCCATTCGAATAGACAAATTTCTGTTTAACAGGATAGAAAATGTTTCACGTAATAAAATCCAGAATGCGGCAAAAGCCGGAAACATTTTGGTTAATGAAATCCCTGTAAAACCAAATTATAAAATCAAACCCGCCGATGTAATTTCTATTGTTTTACCTAACCCGGTGCATGAGTTTGAAATTATTCCTGAAGATATCAAATTTGAGATTCTATATGAGGATGATGATATTTTGGTTGTGAATAAAGAAGCTGGCATAGTTGTTCATCCCGGCCACGGAAATTATACAGGTACTTTGCTGAATGCCCTTTCTTATTATTTTAAGGACAGCGAAGATATTGTTCCCTCACTGGTTCATCGCATCGATAAGGATACATCTGGGGTGCTGTTGGTAGCTAAAAGTGAATTGGCCCAAACACGACTCGGCAAGCAATTTTTCGATCACTCTATAAACCGGAAATACCTGGCCCTGGTATGGGGTGACCTGAAAGATGAAGAAGGTATCATAACGGGAAATATCGGACGCAATCCGCACAACAGGCTTCAAATGTTTGTTTTTCCTGAGGGAGATCAGGGCAGGCATGCAGTTACACACTACAAGGTAATCGAGAGGCTTGGATATGTTACGCTGGTTGAGTGTCAACTGGAAACCGGGCGGACTCACCAAATCAGGGCACACATGAAATTTACAGGGCACCCTTTATTTAGTGATGCTCGTTATGGCGGCGACCAGGTACTCAAGGGAACCACATTTACCAAATACAAACAATTTGTTCAGAACTGCTTCAGGATTATTCCAAGACAGGCGCTCCATGCTGCCTCCCTGGGGTTTGTTCACCCACTTACCAATAAAAACTTATTTTTTGAAAGCCCTTTGCCTGACGATATGATGGAGGTAATTGAAAAGTGGCGGCAGTACAACCAACACAAAAACCTCATTGAGGAGACCGAACAGGACAATGGCTGAATGCATGAATGTGAGAATGCTTGAATGTGAGAATGCTTGAATGTGAGAATGCATGAATGTGAGAATGCTTGATCTCCTAATACGCTATTTCCCTTATTCATCTTTTCCTTATACCCAATACCATTTTTAATTGAAGAGGCTGCTTCATCCATCCATCAATCATTTCCCGTTTGCTACCATAAAAAAAAGGCTGCCCCATTGAGACAGCCTTTTCTATATAATAACCTGAGCTTTTGCTATTTTTCTGTCTTATCTTCCTCTTTGGGTTCTTCCTTCTTGTCTTCTTCTTTTTTAGCTTCTGCTTTCGGCTCTTCTTTTACTTCAGCTTTCACGGCTTCTTTCTTCTCGGCCTTTACTTCCTTAGCTTCTGCTTTTGGCTCTTCTTTTACCTCAGCTTTGGGCTTGGGTTCAGCTTTTTTGGTTGCCTTGGCTTTCTTCTCTTCTTTTACCTCTTCTACCTTAGCATCTTCAACTGCTTCTTCCTTAACTTTAGCTTTCGGCTCAGCTTTCTTCTTTTCAACAGCCTTTTTAGCATCATCCTTGGTCTTCTGTTCTTTCTCTTCCTGCTTCTTGGCGTAAGTTTCCAACTTTTCGCGGGCTTCCTGTTCCATTTCGGATTTCAGTTCAGCCAGGCCACCGATATCACCAAAGGTTGTTCTTTCAAGGTTGTCCTTGATCTTCTTAACAGCCTGCTTGGTTGAACGCTGTACTGCTTTATGCTCTTTGTCCTCTTTTACCTTTTCGGCATATTGAGTATCCTGGAAGATGCGTGAGTGAGAAAGAATGATCTTCTTGTTTTCTTTAGAGAATTCAATAACCTTGAAGTCGTTGGTTTCATCAACCTTAACCATGCTATTGTCTTCTTTCTGTAAGTGGCGTGTTGGAGCAAACCCTTCTACACCGTAGGGCAAGGTAACGATCATACCTTTTTCGTTGGAACTGGCTACAGTACCTTTGTGAATTGAACCCACTGTGAATACACTTTCGAATACATCCCATGGATTTTCTTCCAATTGCTTGTGTCCGAGGCTGAGCCTACGGTTTTCCTCATCTACATCGAGAACCACAACTTCAATTTTTTCACTGATCTTGGTGAATTCAGCAGGGTGCTTGATCTTCTTCGACCATGAAAGGTCAGAAATATGGATCAGTCCGTCAACGCCTTCTTCCAGTTCAACAAAAATACCAAAGTTTGTAAAGTTACGTACAGTAGCGGTATGCTTCGAGCCAACAGGATACCTGTCTTTTATGTCTTTCCATGGATCAGGAATAAGTTGTTTCATACCCAGCGACATCTTACGTTCTTCACGATCGAGGGTAAGAATGATGGCTTCCATCTCATCGCCAACTTTAAGGAAATCCTGTGCAGTGCGCAAATGTTGCGACCATGACATTTCAGAAACGTGGATTAATCCTTCAACACCAGTTGCGATTTCAATAAATGCACCATAATCGGCGATAACAACAACTTTACCATTTACTTTATCACCTACCTTAAGGTTGGTGTCGAGTGCATCCCATGGATGAGGAGTAAGTTGCTTGAGGCCAAGAGCGATTCGTTTTTTATTGTCATCAAAATCGAGAATAACAACCTTGATCTTCTGGTCGAGTTCAACAATTTCTTCAGGATGATTGATGCGTCCCCATGAGAGGTCGGTAATGTGAACAAGGCCGTCAACACCACCAAGGTCAACAAACACACCATATGAAGTGATGTTCTTAACCGTACCTTCGAGAACCTGTCCTTTTTCGAGTTTCGAAATAATCTCGGCTTTTTGCTGCTCAAGCTCACGCTCAATAAGCGCTTTGTGAGAAACAACAACATTTTTATATTCGTGGTTGATTTTTACAACCTTGAATTCCATTACTTTATCAACATAGATATCATAGTCACGGATTGGCTTCACATCAATTTGTGAACCTGGGAGGAAAGCTTCAATTCCGAAAACATCAACGATCAGTCCACCTTTGGTGCGGCTCTTAACATAGCCTGTGATCACTTCTTCTTTTTCGAATGCTTCGTTTACTCTTTCCCATGATTTCAGGATACGTGCCTTTTTGTGCGAGAGCAACAACTGGCCAGATTGGTCTTCCTGACTTTCAACATATACTTCGATAGCATCACCAACTTTGAGGTCAGGATTGTACCTGAGCTCGGCACGTGGAATTACGCCATCTGATTTAAAGTTGATATTTACTACTACCTCACGGTCGTTCAGCCCAACAATACTTCCTTCAACAACTTCCTGTTCTGCAATGGAGTTAAAGGTTTTATTATACAGGTCTTCGAGCTTTTCGCGCTCAGCTGCAGTATAATTTTCTTGTTTTTTACCTACGGCGTCCCAATCAAATTCTTCTGGTTCCTGCACCTCAGTATCAGGTGCAAAGTCTTCTGCAATAACTTCAACAGCAGCTTCTGCTACCGGAACTTCTACCACAGGTGCTTTTTCAGCTACAATTTCTTTTGTTTCCTCTTTAACAACAGGAGCTTCAGTTTCAGTAGTTTCGGCAACGACCTCAACTACTTCTTTAGCCACTGGTTCTTCAGTAACAACAGTTTCTTCTTTTTTCTCTTCAACAGGTGCCTCAACGGGGAGTTCCTCTTTTACTTCTTCAACTTTCTCCGCAACCGGTGCTTCTTCAACAACCTCTTCAGGAGCAGCTTCTGCTTTTTCTTCTTCTTTCTTTTCTACCTCAGCAGCTGGCTCGTTGGTTGGCTTGGCTTGGTTTTCGGGTTCCTGGTTGACTTTTTCTTGTTCGTTAGTCATTAAAAAATTCATTGTGGATGCTGCCTTTACACCCGGTTTATAATAATTATTAATAATGATTCTGCAAGTGTATGATTTTTAGGCATTAAAACCATTCTCTTCAAAATCAGGGGTGCAAAAGTAATTATTTTATGTTAATCAACAGTATGATACTGAATATTTTTCAGGAAATTCGGAAAGATCAATCAGAGGATTTGCCATTTAATTTGAAATTATCACTTTCTGCGCAGATGTCTCGTTACCGGCAGATATCTTCAAAACATAAATACCGGGAGGCAAGCCCGTAATATCTATTGGCACTATGACTGACTTGGAATTGGGCGATGTTGCTAATGATTTCACCCTTTGTCCGTTTTGATTGAATAATTCAATCACACAACTTTCAGCCTGCCATGTCGGATTGATTTCTATGTTGATTTGATCTGTGACTGGATTTGGATAGCTGTGGAAGGTTTCATTCCCAATATTAAAACTCTGCTCTTCGATACCAGTAACATCCGTATAATAAAACTCCATACTTATTCCACCATCAGCATAAATATGCTCACCACCCATAAAAATTGTAATCCACTCGCTATAGGTGCTCTCCTGCCAAGCATTGCCATCCCACTGATAAACCTGGGTATTTACCAGCCCTAAAGTAAAATCGACTAAAACCCTGGTGCCATTATGCCAATCATTGTTTTTCCAAAATAGATACTTTCTTTCAGTAAGGTTATTTTGTGAATCGAAAGCCCGTATATAGTAAACAAGGTTCTGCCATGCCCCATCAATCCATAACTGCCTTATTTCTGTCAGCCAATTCCCATTATCATCATGGGTAAATGTAGCCTGTGCGTTATTTTCCCAAACCCCGTTAATATTATCCCAATCTTGCCATAATTGAGAGATAAGATTTCCATCTTCATCAACATTATATACATATTGCCAGGTTTTTAACCATTCAGTAAAAATCCAACTCATGCTCATCAATAAGAGTGGATTACCAATTGAATCATAAGTATAAAAATACATCCTACGATCTACCCAAGCCTCATCATCCCAATCTTGATAATGAGCAGTAGCCAGTTTATTCAGTTCATTATAGGTATTGATTATTGATGAAAAGTTCTGCCATTCTTCCCCTCTCCAATGTTGTGACAATAACGAAAGTCTGTTTCCGAAGCTGTCGTATGTGTAGGTATATAAACTGCTATTGAATAACTCACCAAACTCATAGTACTGTAATAACTGCGCCAATTGGTTTCCAAGCAAATCGTATGTTGAGGTGTGAATACTTAACTCTTTCCATTCATCGACTTCCCACCTTTGGCGAAATTCTGTAATCATATTCTCATTTTGATTGTAAGTGTAGGTCGTTAACCATTTATTCTCCCATGCTCCACTTTTTAATTCCTGCCTTAGCTCCGATGAAACATTTCCATATTCATCGTAGTTTAGTTTTATGAAATGGTATCCATCCTCTCTCAAAAAATATATTGAATCAATCCTGATTTCTGTCTCCTGAATATTAAAAGCCGATAAAAAAGCAAAATCATCTCCTGATGGAAAAAATCCTGGTTCACTTTCCAAGTTCCTGTTCTCGTACCCCGGGGAATAAGTTCCATGCTGATTTGGAAAAAAGGGATTTCGCTGAGCAAATATGGTTGATGATGACAGTTGTACAATTAATATAACCAGCAGGAGCTTTTTCATTGATTTATATTTTTTCTTGCACGAGGGGCAAGCTGATTTAAGTTATTGTCACATCAAAAATAGCAAAAACATTGCCAATATCAAAAGGAAAAATCAGTTATCGGTAAGATGTGATAGGAATGTTTATTCTGGTGAGACTTATAAATCAGCACTTTATGAAAAGCATCTTGTTAATCGCACCTCAAATCAAATCAGGCCATGCACAACAAGGATGAAGTAGGAATGATAATGGCTGTTAATTTCCACGTTTCATGGGCTTTGATGTATTGGTGTTTTGGTGGCAATAGAAAATCAGTTAATTTCGAAGATCATCAGCACGTAGAATTAGGACATCCAATTCAACAATTGTTTACTAATTCTTTACCAATTTTTTATTGATCTTCTTTGCAATCATTGGCCCTTCGTAAATAAAACCGGTATAAACCTGTACGAGGTCTGCGCCAGCATTGATCTTTTCGATAGCATCTTCGGCTGTAAAGATTCCGCCAACACCAATAATTGGAAATGCTTTGCCTGATTTTTCGGCAAGATATCGGATCACTTCGGTTGAGTGGTTTTTTATGGGGTGTCCACTCAGGCCTCCGTTGGCAAATTCATCTATTTTTTGCTCATCAGTCGTAAGGCCGGCACGGGTAATAGTAGTGTTGGTGGCAACAACACCATCAATTTTGGTTGTTGCAACAATTTCAATGACTTCGTCCAATTGCTTTTCGTTGAGGTCGGGCGATACTTTTAACAGTACCGGTTTGGGTTTGGGTTTTTGGTGGTTGATTTTCTGAATTTCGTTCAAAATCTCCGTCAGGCTATCCTGATCCTGGAGTTCATGCAAATCGCTAATATTGGGACAACTCACGTTTACCACAAAATAATCTACATATTTAAAAAGCTTCTCGAATAAATAAACGTAGTCATCAACAGCTTTTTCGTTGGGTGTTGCTGTGTTTTTACCAATATTGCCACCGATAATAATATTGGTTTTTCGTTTTTTCAGGTTTTCAATGGCAGCATCAACACCAGCGTTATTGAAACCCATGCGATTGATCAACGCTTTATCTTGTGGTAACCTGAATAGCCGGGGTTGTGGATTTCCGGGCTGTCCTTTGGGAGTAATGGTGCCAACTTCAACAAACCCAAAACCAAGGTTTGCCAGTTCGTTATACATTTCGGCCTGTTTGTCCAAACCTGCTGCAATACCTACAGGGTTACTGAATTTTAACCCAAAAACCTCTCGTTCGAGGTCAGGGTTTTTAATCATGGTAAATTTTCTGATAGCCCAGGTTTTACCTGGAATTTTGAAAATAACCTTCAGGCCCTTAACAACCCAATGGTGAATGGTTTCGGGAGCAAATTTAAAAAGAATTGGCCTGAAAATGGTTTTATACATTACGCTTTTTCGGCGGCCTCTTCACCTTCTGCAGATGAGTCGGCTTCTTTGGTTTCTTCTGCTTCGGATTCTACTTTTTCTGTATTCTCTTCAGCAGCCTTTTCTGCTGCTTCTTCCTCGCTGAAATCAAGCATGTCTTTTTCAGCCAGAAGGTTATACCACATCACAATTTTTTTAATATCTGAAGTATAAACCCTGTCCTGATCATAATCGGGGAGTATTTCAAGCATAAAGGCCTTTAATTCATTTCCGCCGGCTTTGTGATCGATTGCTTGTTTGCCTTCGTATTTTTCGTGAATCTTTCTAAAGACATCTTTAAGGGGCAAGTCATCATCCACTGTAAAAACACTTATTTCGGCTAATGAACTGATCCGTTCGTGTGCAAATGCAGGAAACCTTTTACCATCCACTAATGATTCAACCAGAACACCTGTCTTGGTTTGGGCAACGCTTTCGAACAAACCCGGTTTCCCTGAAATAGCTAATATTTTACTTAAATCCATGTGCATTAAAAATTTTGACAAAAGTAATTATTCTAAACAATCTGAAATAAAAAAGTGATTTAATGATTTATGAGAGCACCATATCAGTCTTTACAAGTTAAGGCAGGGCAACTATTCGTATGGTTAACAAAATTTCAGCATTCACACATTCTCTCATTCTCAATCATTCTTTCATTGACGCATTGAATCATTGACGCATTGATTTATTCCTCCATCATTAAGGGATTAATTCCGGTATAGTTATGAGGCGTAATTTTTCTCATTTCATCTTTCACCTTATCAGATACCTCCAAATTATCGATGAAATGGTGAATCGATTCGATGGTAATTCTTTCTCCGGTCCTGGTTAAATCCCTGAGTGCTTCATAAGGGTTCGCATAACCTTCTCTACGTAAAATGGTTTGAATGGCTTCTGCCACCACCGCCCAATTGGCCTCAAGGTCGTTGATGATTTTTTCTTCGTTAAGTACCAGTTTGTTCAGCCCTTTTAAAAGAGATTTATAAGCAATCATCGAATGGGCAAAGGGTACGCCAATATTCCGTGTTACAGTGGAGTCGGTCAGGTCTCTTTGCAGGCGCGAGATGGGTAGTTTTGCAGACAGGTGTTCGAAAAGAGCGTTAGCAATACCCAGGTTACCTTCAGAGTTTTCGAAGTCGATGGGATTTACTTTATGAGGCATGGCTGACGAACCTACTTCACCTTTCTTGATTTTTTGCTTAAAATAATCCATCGAAATATACGACCACATATCCCGGTTCAGGTCGGTAAATATTGTGTTGATGCGTTTAAGGCCATCAAAAAATGCAGCCATATTGTCGTAATGCTCAATCTGAGTGGTGATTTGTTGCCGATCGATACCAAGTATTTTTTTTAGAAACTTATCACCAAAGTCTACCCAGTCAATTTCAGGGTATGCTAAATGGTGCGCATTGAAATTCCCGGTTGCACCACCAAATTTTCCAGAAAATGACACAGCTTTCAGCAGGTTCATTTGTTGTTCAAGCCTGTCGACAAATACCATGATTTCTTTACCCAAAATGGTGGGTGAGGCAGGCTGTCCATGGGTTTTGGCAAGCATTGAAATGTTTTTCCATTGCCCTGCAAGTTTATATAAAGTATCCTGGATTTCATCCAGCAAAGGCCATAAACAGTTGCGGTAGGCATCTTTCATCGAGATGGGCACTGCAGTATTATTGATGTCCTGTGAGGTTAAACCAAAATGAATAAACTCCTTGAATTTACCCATCCCAAATTCATCAAATTTCTCTTTAATAAAATATTCAACGGCCTTCACATCATGGTTGGTGATCTTTTCGATATCCTTAACTTTTTGTGCATCCTTTTCAGTAAAGTTTTTATAAATACCTTGAAGTTTCTCAAATTCAGAAAGGTTGAATTCCATCAGTTGGGGCAATGGCAATTCACATAGACCAATAAAGTATTCTATTTCAACTTTAATCCTGTACTGGATCAATGCATATTCTGAGAAATAATTCTTCAATTGATCTACTTTATTTCTGTACCTACCGTCAACAGGAGAAATGGCATTTAATTCGGATATTTTAGTCATGACAGCTCAATTTTATTTTGCAAATGATTTTGCAAAGTTAGAATTAATACATTTCCAAAATCAAACTTTCGGCTAACATATCAACCAATTAATCAATACTGTTTGATATTTTGGGATCATCAATTACTTACCCATTAAAAACTTTGTTGAATTTTATATTCATGCCCAGGGTAAAAACATTGAAACTGTGTTTACCAGCCGCATTTGTGCTGTTATCCAATTTGAATTCAATATACGTTTGAATTGCCGGTGAGAAGTTATAATCGACGCCCAGAGCATAATATTCCATATGAAAATGATCGTCAATAATGGTATTTGTGTTGGTGGGTATCTGAATGTTAAAACCACCGTGAATACTCAGTTTCTGTATAATTTTGTACTTGCCATAAAACTCGTAGCCGGTAAAGTGATACCCATATATCAAACTTGTATCGGGCAGGTGTATCGGAAGAATGTCTCCCCCATTGATGTTAAAATTAAATGCTGTATACAGTTTTTCATTCTGAAATTTTACCCCAATAATTCCGGTCAGTTCAAAGTCCTGAACATTCAACACGTAATCTTCGGCCTCCTTCGAAATCCGGATGTCATTTATAGCTGCGCCCATTTCCAGGCCTTTATAAATTTTAACCTTAACAGATCCGCAATAGTTTGCCCTTACTCCATTGAGTTGTGCCTGCAAGCTTATTTTTACGGGTCCAAAAGTGTTTCGATAAATCAGGGCTTTTGCTGCACGGCCGCCTCCGGTTTCGCCGCCATCTGTTCCGGTTAAATAGGTACTGCTAGCCTGGCCTCCAAACACAACAAAATGGTCCGTCCATCCTGAAACATCATAGTAGGCACTCCATTGTTTTCCAATGGTGAGGGTTCCAAATTTATTGAAATCTACGCCTAAATACCCTAATCGTGTATTAAAGGCTGACTTGGATTGGTCGAATATTGCATCGGGAATGTTTTCATCCGTAATGGCACTCGCGTTAAATGAATAATTATTTTCTACAAGGTTCACCGCCCACTCGGTATGACCCAGGATTTTAAACTCATTTTTAAAAGAATAATCAAGGTAAAGGCCTATCCTGGAGCCATTATTTTGAACCTCCAAGGTTTCCTTGTAAAAAGCCAGTTGACCACATAGATTTCCATAAACGCTTACTGAATCAAGAAATGGGATATTTTGGGAATAACCCGGCATTGTAAATCCAGTAAAAATAAGTAACATTAAAATTCGTTGGAACTTGTTTTTCGCTTTTAGCATGGAACTCATTTTCATGTTTTTTGGTTATTGCGAGAGTATTTGTGACCAAATATAGCAAATCTTTTACTGAAAATCTTTTTTAAATTTTGTCTCTTTAATGTCAATAAATATGAATTCAATTTAAATTGCAATGTTAAGGATCACAACTTTAGATAATTGAGAATGAAAACCTTTACTGGTTGAATAAAAAATTGTTATATCTAATTTATCTAAATATCTTTGCCGCCATTAAAAAAATCTAACTACATTAAATCATTGATATTGATGAAAGATTCAGGAAAACTCGGATTCTTAACTCGCCAGGTGCATGCTGGCCATATTGACGACCCAAAGGGAAGCGCCACTGTCCCTATTTATCAAAGTTCGACCTTTAAATTTAAAAGCGCGAACCATGGTGCAGATTGCTTTTCCGGTGAGGACGACGGATATATTTATACACGTATTGCAAACCCAACAATAGACGCTCTTGAACAGGCTGTAGCTAATCTTGAAGGAGGTTTTGGAGGAATTGCTACATCATCGGGTATGGCAGCAATTACTACGGTTTACCTCGCTTTTTTGGGCCAGGGGAAACATATCGTAAGTCACAATGCTCTCTATGGTCCTGCACGTGTTGTTATGGAAACGATCTTTTCGCGTTTTGGCGTTGACTATTCCTATGTGGATACAACAAATATCCAACAGGTCAGGGATGCGATACGGCCTGAAACTACAATGATCTATACCGAAACTCCTGCCAATCCTACCATTGGTATTACCGATCTCAAAGCATTGGCCGACGTTGCACATGAAGCTGGAATTCCATTGGTGGTTGACAATACCTTTTGCAGCCCTTACCTGCAACGGCCCATCGAATTTGGTGCCGATATTGTTGTTCATTCGATGACTAAATTTCTAAACGGACATGCTGATGTCGTTGCAGGAATGATCGTGACCTCGGATGAAAAGTATTATAAAATGCTACGTCCGGTAATGGTGAATATGGGTTGTAATATGGATCCACACCAGGCATATTTAGTACACCGCGGTTTGAAAACTTTAGGAATCAGAATTGAGAAAGCACAAGATTCTGCCAGGAAAATTGCTGAATATCTCGAGAAGCATCCGAAAGTAGAATGGGTAAAATACCCTGGTTTAAAATCACATTCTCAACATGAGCTTGCAAAACAACAAATGGATGGCCCTGGGACTATGATCTCGTTTGAATTGAAAGGCGGGCTTGATGCTGGTAAAAAGCTTATGGATAATGTTAACCTGATTTTACTGGCTGTTTCGCTGGGTGGTGTAGAATCGCTGATACAGCATCCTGCATCAATGACTCATTCGAAGCTTACGTATGAGAAAAAACTCGAAGCCGGCATCACAGACGGCCTGGTTAGATTTGCTGTAGGTATTGAAAATGTAGAAGACATCATTGAGGATTTAGATCAGGCACTTGCCCTTGCATAGATACCAAGAAAATTTTCCTGAAGGATTTTATAAAATCCTATCCTGTTTTTTTGTAAGGTTTAACCATAAAAGAACCCTTTCTGAAAATAGTTTCTCTTCCCTGGAAAAGCATTCAGTTTATTCCCACACCTAAGTGCGTAGCAATAGCAAGACATGTTGGACTCTTTGGTTTGTGACTTTGTAAATTTTTATTTTGCAGGCCACCCTGATTATTTAATTGAACAATACCTGTTAAAATGTTGTTTAGTATTGCCCCTTTTGTATAAACATCTTGTTGCTGATTAATACAGGATGCAACAGGTTAAATAAAATTACATTTTTAACTTAAAATCAATTTACATGAACAATAAAAAAATCATTGCTGTTGTTGGAGCTACTGGCGCCCAGGGAGGCGGACTGGTACGTTCGATATTGGATGATCCAACCAAAGAATTTTCAGCACGGGCCATTACCCGCGATACCAAGTCGGATAAAGCCAAAGCCCTGGCAGCTGCCGGAGCTGAAGTTGTTGAAGCTGATGTTGATGATCCTGCAAGCCTGGAGAAAGCATTCAATGGGGCTTACGGTGCTTTTTGTGTTACTTTTTTTTGGGAGCATTTTTCGCCGGAAAAAGAGATGTCCCATGCAAAAAACATGGCTGATGCTGCCGAAGCTGCTGGTGTAAAACACATCATCTGGTCTTCTCTGGAGGACACCCGAAATTGGGTATCACTGGACGATGATCGCATGCCTACACAGATGGAAAAATATAAAGTTCCCCATTTTGATGCTAAGGGTGAATCGAACAAGTTTTTTCAAAAACCCGTATTTAAGTCTACCATCCTGCTTACCTCATTCTATTGGGATAACTTTATTTATTTCGGTATGGGGCCTCAAAAAGGAGAAAATGGGAAATATGGTATAACATTTCCTATGGGCAACAAAAAGCTTCCTGGTATTTCCGCCGTAGATATTGGCAGGTGTGCCATGGGTATATTTAAAGCCGGCGACAAATACAATGGCAAGACCGTTGGTATTGCCGGGGAACATCTCACCGGCGAAGAAATGGCAGCTGCTTTTACAAATGCAATAGGTAAGGATGTCGGTTATAATGATGTTCCGCCTGAGGTTTATCGGACTTTTGGATTTCCAGGTGCTGATGATCTGGGTAACATGTTCCAGTTTAAGCACGATTTCGAAGAGTACTTTTGTGGTATCCGCAACGTGGATGAATCCCGTTCGCTGAATCCTTCACTTGCGTCGTTTTCTGAATGGCTTGAACAAAATAAAGACCGGATTCCAATGGAATAAACACATTGGTTTACTTTAAAAGATGCCCACTTTTGCCTTAAAAACTAAAGCAAGTGGGCATTTTTTTTTGATGGTTGATGATCATTTACTTTCTTGAATTGATGGTATTTTTTTTGGCTTCAGCTAATCCATATCCTCAATTTGATATTTGAATTCTTTATTTTTAGTTGATTCTAGCTATAAAAATTATACTTTTAAAGCCCGAAACAATCGAGTCATCCTTATGAAATCCATATCCATCAGTTTCCTGAAGGTTATACTAGTTTTAGGATTTGTGCTTAGCTTGCAGGGCATTTTTGCTCAGCGGGTTGCGGTTGTTTTGAGCGGAGGAGGGTCAAGAGGAGCAGCCCATATCGGTGTGTTAAAGGCGCTTGAAGAGAATAACATTCCCATCGATTACATTACCGGTACTTCAATTGGGGCAATGATTGCCGGTCTTTATGCTTCAGGATATTCACCCGATGAAATTGAAGTCATTTTTACCTCCAATGAATTCTCCCTGCTCGCATCAACCGAAGTAGGTAAACGTTATTCGTATTATTATAAAAAAGATCTGCCGGATGCCGGATGGATAGATCTTAACCTGGATTTCAAGAAAAATATTTCAACCATTTTACCTTCCAATATGATCTCGACGGTAGAATTGGATTTTAATTTAATGAAGTTGTTTTCCGGTGCTTCGGCTGCTGCAAGTTATAATTTCGACGACTTGTTTATCCCTTTCAGGTGTACTGCTGCAGATATCGACAGCAATCAAACTATAGTTTTACAACAAGGTGATCTGGGTAAATCGATCAGGGCCTCGCTTACATTTCCGTTTTATCTTAAGCCAATCCTGATCGACGATAAATTGCTTTTTGATGGTGGTATGTATAATAATTTTCCTCTGGATATAGCCCTTCAGGATTTTAATCCTGATGTAATCATCGGGAGCAAAGTTGCCGGAAATTTTTCTAAACCCGACCCGGATGATGTCATGTCGCAAATACAAAACATGTTGATGTCGGATACTGATTTTGAGATTCCTGCTGATAGTGGAATCTTAATCGAACCACCTGTTGAAAAAGTGGATTTACTGGATTTTTCAAATTCACAGGAATTTATCAGGAATGGATATGATGAGACAAATAATCAGCTTGAAAAAATCCGTGCCTTAGTTACAGATTTCAGGGATGCAGGGGTAGTTAAAAGTAGCAGGGAAAAATTCAATAGTAAAAAACCAGAATACCTGATTGATAGTATACATATTGAAGGTTTGAGTGACCGTGGAGCGCAATATGTTTATCGTACCCTGTTACGAAAAGCCGGTGAAGTTTCTCTCGATCAAATTCAACCGCACTACTTTAATCTTGCAACTGATGATAAACTGGAGATCAATTACTCTTCGATGCTGTATGATACGATCTCAGGCAAATACACATTGAATATGAATATTAAGCCTGCCGATAAATTTTCGTTGAAGTTTGGAGGTAACATTTCAACCCGGATAGCCAACCAGGCTTTTGTTGAGTTGCAGTATAAATACCTTTTCCAGGATGCCCTCAGGTTAAAGGCCAATGTTTATTTTGGAAGATTTTATACATCGGGTATGCTGGGTGGCCAACTGGATTTTCCAGGCAGGTTACCTGTTTACCTTGGTGGCCGTTTGGTTTATAATCATTTCGATTACTTCAAAAGTAATAGTCACTTTTTTGGGGATGTTACCCCGTCCTTTTTAATTCAGGACGATAATTATTTTAAAGCATTTGTTGGCATTCCGGCAACAAAAAGCGGAAAATTGGAGGCCTCAGCAACCCTGGCAGTTTTAGAAGATGAATATTATCAATCCAATCTATACAGCCGCGAGGATACTGCCGATCAAACACAGTTCCAGTGTTTTTCAGGTTCTTTAGGTTGGGAGTTGAATTCTCTTAACCGAAAGCAATATGCCAGTTCAGGTGCATCATTCCATTTATCGGCCAGTTATGTCACAGGTACCGAAAAATTTACCAGCGGTTCTTTGTCAAATGTTATCGAAGATCCTGAGCAAAACCATCAATGGGGTACCATAAGGATGATCTGGGATAATTACTTTGAAAAGTTGGGACCGGTACAATTTGGATTTTATGGAGAGCTGTATTTGTCGAATCAGGAATTTTTTAGCAATTATACAGCAAGTCTTTTAGCTGCAAAGGCATTCGAGCCGCTTCCTGAAAGTAAAACGATTTTCCTGTCTCATTTCCGTGCATACAATTATGGAGCAGCTGGTCTGAAGGCAGTTGTTCACCTGGCTAAAAACTTTGATTTAAGGGCTGAAGGCTATATTTTCCAACCCTACCAGGAGATTTTAGAATCAGAGGATCAGACCGCATACTTTGGTGAGGAGTTTGCCAAACGTTATTTTATGGCATCCGGTGCATTGGTTTACACAACATTTTTAGGGCCCTTAAGTTTTTCGGTGAACTATTTTGATAATCCTGAAGAAAAGGTCTTTGTTGCATTGAATTTCGGGTATATTATATTTAACAAGAGAGCTTTTGAATAGTAATGGAAATAGGGGAGTGCAGGAGTGTTGAAGCATTAGAAAAACCTGATAATGGAAGACAATAGTAAGTCGGAAAAAGTTGTATGAAATAAACAAACGAATTCAAGATAAATGAAATACCTGATTACAATAATTCTGTTCCTGGTATCGATTGCATCGTTTCCACAAAACAGGCCTGGTTCCAACACCGAAATTTCTCAGTTTTTTGACGACGGTGGTGAAATTCATTTCAGGTTTCAGATTGAAGACCGAGAACTCCTCAACAAACTATCATCGATGATTGACATCGACAATGTTACAGGTAATGACGTTTTTGCCTATGCTAATGAATCAGGATTTGGGCAATTTTTAAAACTAAATATTGCATATCAAATCATTATCGATCCTGAGGTTGATGAGTTAATTTTTAACATGCTCCAACACGTAGACACCGATGAAATTACTGCATGGGATTTTTACCCTACCTATGAAGCCTATCTGGATATGATGAACCAGTTTCAGAAAGACTACCCAAATCTTTGCGAGGTTTTTAGTATAGGACAAAGTGTGAATGGCAGGGAATTAATGGTGGCCAAAATTTCTGACAACATTGCTACCCGTGAGGCAGAACCCCAGTTTTTATATACCGGCACCATGCATGGCGATGAACTGGCTGGATATGTCCTTTTTCTTAGGTTGATCGATTACATGCTTACAAATTACGGTACCGATCCAAAAGTTACCAATCTGGTCAACAGCCTTGAGATCTGGATTAATCCCCTGGCTAATCCTGATGGCACTTTTGCAGCTGGAAATCATACCGTTTCCGGTGCAACGCGTAATAATGCCAATAATATGAATCTTAACAGGAATTATCCTGATCCCGAAGATGGCCCTCATCCTGACGGGAAAGCATGGCAGCAGGAAACCCTGATGTTTATGCAACTGGCCGAGGAGAATGATTTTGTGATGTCGGCAAATACACATGGCGGAGCCGAAGTGATCAACTATCCATGGGATACCTGGTCACGACTGAGTGCTGATGATGACTGGTGGGTTTTTGTTTGTCGCGAATATGTGGATACAGTACATTTGTATTCACCTTCATCATACATGGATGGATATGATAATGGTATCACCAATGGTTATGCCTGGTACACCATCAGTGGGGGACGGCAGGATTACATGAATTATTTCAACAATTGCCGTGAGGTAACGATGGAATTATCCAACGTAAAAAGCCTCCCGGCCAGCCAGTTGGAAGCCCACTGGGATTGGAATTACCGATCACTGCTAAATTATTTGGAGCAAGCCACGTTTGGTGTTTCGGGCATGGTGACGGATTTGATTACAGGAGAACCATTAGCAGCTAAGGTATATATCGATGGCCATGATGAGGACAATTCATTTGTGTATACTGAAAATAACTTTGGGTTTTATCAGCGACTTTTAAACGAGGGAACTTATGATATCACTTTTTCAGCACCCGGTCATTATCCACAAACAATATCTGATGTTTCTGTTTCAAAGTACAACACCACATTGTTGAACGTACAACTCAATCCTGGAGACCTTGAGGCCAGATTTAATGCTACATATTTTGAGATAGGTATAGATGGCTTTGCTGATTTTATTGATGATTCTTATGGTAATCCCACGACCTGGCATTGGCAATTTGAAGGAGGAACACCAGGAGAAGCATTTGTTCAAAATCCAACAGAAATTCAGTATACTGAGCATGGAATTTTTGATGTAACATTAACAGTATTCAATGCCCTGGGGGATTCTTCAGTTGTTACAAAGGAAGACTATATCGTGGTTACCAATGAGTATTTGATGCAAAACGGATTGATAGAAACATGCAGTGGTTTGTTTTACGATTCAGGCGGTTGGGAAGAATATTACGGAGATGGTGAAAACTCCACACTAACATTTATACCGGCTATTAGTGATGGAAAAATTTCAGTCGATTTTGAGGAATTTAACCTTGAATATTACTACAATTGTAGTTCGGATTGGCTTAAAATTTATGATGGTCCTACAACAAATTATGCACTCATAGGTACTTATTGCAGCACAAACTCACCAGGTAATATAATAGCTGAGAACGATGGTGGCAGCCTGACTTTTCAGTTCCATTCAAACTCCACTAAGACAAGGTTGGGCTGGAAAGCAAAGATCAGTTGCCAGATGAACCAAACCATTTCGTTGAATGCCGGTTGGAATGGTATTTCCTCTTATGTACAACCTGATGACCCGGATTTGGTCACTGTATTTGAAGCCATTATGGATGAACTGATCATTCTTCAAGCCGACGATGGAGTGTTCTGGCCCGAGCAAAATGTAAATACCCTTGTTGGCTGGGAGACGGCCAAAGGATACATAATAAAATTGGATGATGCTGTTCAGCTAAATATGATTGGCGCAATGGATTTAAATAAAGAAGTTGAACTGACCGCTGGCTGGAATTGTTTGCCAGTTATGAGTGCATGTTCTGTTAGTGTTGTCGATTTGATTGATACTTCCGACGTCCATGTGGAGTTTATAATGGAAGTTGCCGGGACGAATATGTACTGGCCAGCAATGGGTATCAACACCCTTGAGCAGCTTGAACCCGGGAAATCATATTTCTTAAAATCTTCAGAGACCGGGACACTTGCATTTCCTGAATGTAAGTAATTCGAAGAGCATATTCGAATTACTTCAAATTCAATTAAGGTAAAAATGAATTATTGCAATAGTTAATCAATAAGCAAGATTTACCTAAAAATTTGTTTTAAGGTTTTTTTACCTCAACCTATCAGCTGAACGGATCAGCCGCTCATCTCTCTTGATGAAATTGTTGGCAAGGAAAAACATGATTATTGAAACCAGTGGAAAAACACCACCGATGCCGTATTGTGCAGTTGTTTCAAAGGTTTCTTCGAGTGTGGTTGAAAAGTAAAATATTCCGCCAACCAAAAGTACAGTAAGAAAGATATTCAGATAATTCAGCCGCATTTGTAAAGGCCTCTTTTTAAATTTTGAAATCGTTATAAATGCAATCAGTACAATGATAAGTTGTAAAATCGAAAGGGCCAGGGGGTACAGCCAGTTTGCCTGTTTGCTTGAAGCTGACATTTCGTTAAATGGATCTGGCGCATAATCCCTAAGTGAACAAAGGAAAAATTTGAAAAATGAAACATCAGAATAATAAGTTGCAATGGGAAATAGAAATACAACTATCCCTGAAACAATCGCCAGGAAGAGAAAAACGGATTGAAGACGTTGAAGCATAAGAATTAATATTTATGAGTTTTTGGGTGCAAATATATAATCATTTGAAATTGTATCGTTATTAATTAATTGAAAGGTAATGTAAGAAAGATTTGCTTTTTATTTGACATTAGAACATGGCTATTGAAAATATTAATTATATTTGCACGGTCAATTCATAACACCTGAATTTCAATTCACAATCATTTCAATCGAGTTCTTAAATTAATTTTATTGACAATTATCTAAATTTTCACAACAATACATCAAAACAGGAACAGCAAGGATTTTTATAATAATCCGTATTTATAGCTGAGTCCGAATCAAATATCACTTCACATCCTATGTGTGTGATCCAAAATATGTTAATGCAATTAATGCTATTATAAATGTACGATATTATTGAGTTAAACGGAAAACTACTGGCTGATCTCAAAGAGATAGCCAAGGGCTTAAACATTAAAAAGGTAAACAACCTGAAAAAGCAGGATTTGATTTATCAAATTCTCGATCACCAGGCGTTGAACCCAACAAAAAGTGAAGTTGGTGGTACTAAGGAAAAAGAAAGAGAGCCCAAAAATCCTAGGAACAAAAGAAAACGCTTAAGCCCTGATGCTGGAAAAGAAAAGGTGGCTACAAGCATAGGTGGAGATATTAAAGTTAAAGAACCTGTTAAGGGTCAGGCAAAAGATAAAAAACCGCTTTTCCCGGATAGAAAAATAAATTTCGATAAAAAGGAAAGGGAACCCGAACCCGATTTCGGACAAAGGAAAGCAAGGCCTGAACCTTCGTCACCCAAAGCAAGGCCTGAGCCCTCATCACCCAAAGCAAGACCTGAATCTTCAGTTAAAAGGGACAGGCCTGCACCAAAGGATTCGATGCCTAAACCTGAAAAAAAGGATGCACCAAGAGTTGAACCTGAGGCAGGTAAAAAGGAAACTGAAGTACAGAGACCTCAGGAAAAATCAGGGCAGGACGACAGGCAGGAGCGTGACCATCAACAACGTCCACGGCAGCAATCTCAACAAAGACGAAGAGATAATTACTCTTTCGAATTGGAAGGAATTGTAACCAGTGAAGGTGTTCTGGAAATCATGCCTGATGGATATGGATTTCTTCGTTCATCTGATTTTAACTATTTGAATTCTCCCGATGATATTTATGTTTCTCAATCGCAGATAAAACTTTTTGGCTTAAAAACTGGTGATACCGTCCAGGGTAGTATCAGGCCACCTAAGGATGGCGAAAAATACTTTCCGCTTATCAAGGTTTCCGAAATCAATGGAAGAGACCCTAACGATGTCCGCGACAGGATTCCGTTCGACTATTTAACTCCATTGTTTCCTGAGAAAAAATTCAATCTTACCGGGCATCCTGGAGAAACAGTTTCAACCAGGGTAATTGATATGTTTACGCCAATTGGAAAAGGGCAACGTGGCCTGATTGTAGCTCAGCCTAAAACCGGGAAAACGGTATTGCTGAAAGAAATTGCAAATGCCATTGCCTACAACCATCCGGAAGCTTATATGATTGTTCTTCTGATTGACGAACGTCCTGAAGAAGTAACAGATATGGCACGTAGTGTAAAGGCTGAAGTTATAGCTTCTACCTTTGATGAGCCTGCTGAGCGCCATGTAAAGATCGCAAACATCGTTCTTGAAAAAGCCAAAAGAATGACTGAATGTGGCCATGATGTTGTGATTTTATTGGATTCGATTACAAGACTTGCCCGTGCTTACAATACGGTATCCCCTGCATCTGGCAAGGTGCTGTCGGGAGGTGTTGAAGCCAATGCGTTGCACAAGCCTAAAAGATTTTTTGGTGCTGCAAGGCAAATTGAAGGCGGTGGGTCGTTGACAATTATTTCAACTGCACTGATTGATACCGGATCGAAGATGGACGAGGTAATCTTTGAGGAATTTAAAGGTACGGGTAATATGGAACTTCAACTCGACAGAAAGCTTTCGAACAAGCGTATTTATCCTGCTATCGACATTGTTGCATCCAGCACACGACGTGATGATCTGCTGCTAGAGAAGGAAATGCTACAACGTATCTGGGTTTTAAGAAATCACCTGGCGGATATGAATCCTGTTGAAGCCATGGAGTTTCTGAAAGACAGAATGCGTTTTACTGAAACCAATGAGGAGTTCCTCATTTCGATGAACAGCTAATTCATATCTACAGATAAAATTAAAAGGGTGACTAAAAACCTAAATGGTGGTAAGTCACCCTTTATTGTAAATAAATATTGTTGAGAGGGGCATGGGTGATGATCAAGATATACACCTGGATGGAGGGCAATTCGAGCTCATTAATATTGAATGCCAAAATAAATTTAAGATTTTTTTTCATCTAAAGTTGGTCATTATCAGAAATGTTTTTACTTTTGCACCCCTAAAAAATTCATAGCGAATAAAGAACAATGGCAAAGAAATCAAAAGACGCAAGGGTCCAGGTTATTCTGGAATGCACAGAGCACAAGACAAGCGGGCTTCCTGGAACTTCGAGGTACATCTCAACGAAGAATAAGAAAAATACGCCCGATAGAATGGAGTTGAAAAAATTCAACCCCATCATGAAAAAAATGACTGTTCACAGAGAAATCAAATAAAAATTTTAAGATATGGCTAAGAAAGTTGTTGCTTCACTGCAATCTGCCGGAAAAGATTTTGCTAAGGTTATACAAGTAGTAAGGTCGAAAAAAACAGGTGCGTACACTTTTAAAGAAACAATTATCCCTAACGATAAAGTTAAGGAATTTGTAAGTAGTAAGTAGTATGTATTTCAGGTATAAGCCTGATTTGATGGCCTTTTCCCTTGAGGAGGAGGCTTTTTTTGTATGTGGGTATTTGATGTTCGGGGATGGTTGTGATATGAATGCTTATTGGAGACAATTCCTGAGCCTTTCTGGGATTACGAGAACGGCATAGTCATCCATTGATTAAGCAGTGTTAAAGACAATCCCCAATGTTGAGAAAATACAAAATAGAATAAAATATACTTACAATCGAATCTGGAGCTTGGCAACGACTACATTTTAATAAGTTCATAAAAAATACAAAAAATAATTGACCATGGGATTCTTTTCCGTTTTTTCAAAGAAGAAAAAAGAAAAACTCGATGAGGGCCTTGAGAAAACCAAGAACAGTGTTTTTTCAAAAATCTCTAAAGCTGTTGCTGGTAAATCCAGGGTGGATGATGAAGTTCTGGATAACCTCGAGGAAATTTTGGTTACTTCGGATGTTGGTGTAAGCACCACTTTAAAGATCATCGAACGAATCGAACAGAGGGTGGCCCGTGATAAATATCTGGGCACAGCAGAATTGAATAACATCCTGAAAGAAGAAATTGCAGCATTGCTTGCTGAAAATGATAAGGGCGAATTGTTGGGTTTCGACTTTCCAAAAAGAGATGTTCCTTACGTAATTATGGTGGTAGGTGTGAATGGTGTGGGAAAAACAACCACAATTGGAAAATTGGCACACCAGTACAAGTTGGCTGGTAAATCTGTAATATTAGGCGCTTCAGACACTTTCAGGGCAGCTGCTGTTGATCAACTCGAGATTTGGTCGCAAAGAGTAGAAGTGCCAATCGTTTCTCAGGGTATGGGTGCTGATCCTGCTTCTGTGGCCTACGATACATTGGAATCGGCTGTCGCAAATAATGCTGATGTAGCTATTATCGATACGGCCGGGCGTTTGCATAATAAGGTTAATCTAATGAAAGAACTCACCAAGATTAAACAGGTTATGCAAAAGGTTATCCCTGATGCACCCCACGAAATTTTACTGATCCTTGATGCTTCAACCGGGCAAAATGCCATTGAGCAGGCAAAGCAATTTACCGCCGCCACAGAAGTGAATGCATTGGCGCTTACCAAACTTGATGGAACAGCCAAGGGTGGGGTTGCCATCGGTATTTCCGATCAGTTTAAAATCCCCGTCAAATATATTGGCATTGGTGAAGCAAAAGAAGACCTTCAGCTATTCAATAAATTTGAGTTTGTCGATTCACTTTTTAACGAATAGTTTCATACTGTTTTTAATTAAATCGAGAGATGTCATTCCTTGATTTTTAACTCAATGACAAGCTGCTTTTTTATAAATATTTTTGAAAAAGATTGAAGCAGTTGTATAAAAGATGTCATTATTTTCACGGTTTTAAAACAAAATTCCAAATCGAAGACAAGAATGTTTTAACCATTAAAAATCTCCTCTTTTGAAAACTAAGCAAACTTTTAAAGATTTACAGATTATTACTCTGGGTTGTTCTAAAAACCTGGTGGATTCACAAGTACTTATGCGTCAGTTGCAGTCGGGAGGGTATAATGTGTTTGATGAGAATTCAGAAACTAAACCCCAGGCTGTGATCATTAATACCTGTGGTTTTATTAACGATGCCAAAGAAGAATCTGTTGAGACCATCCTTGACTATGCCCGAGCCCGTAAAAATGGCGACATCGAAAAACTGGTAGTAATGGGATGCTTGTCGCAGCGATATAAAAAAGACCTGGAAAATGAAATTCATGAGGTGGATGATTTTTTCGGGGTGAGTGACATTAAGGAAATTCTCAGTTCATTTCAAATTGATTACAAAACTGAATTGATTGGCGAGCGGGTTGTTTCTGATACCTCACACTTTGCCTACCTGAAAATTTCAGAAGGTTGCGATCGAAATTGTTCCTTTTGTGCCATTCCTTTGATCCGTGGCAAACATGTTTCAAAGCCCATTGAAGAGCTTGTAAAGGAAGCTGAATTTCTGGCTTCTCAAGGTGTAAAAGAATTAATGCTGATTGCCCAGGAACTGAATTATTATGGTATTGATCTGTACAAAAAAAGAACACTGGCAGAATTGCTGAAGGAATTGGTGATTGTGGAAGGTATTGAATGGATCAGGCTGCACTACGCCTACCCAGTTGGGTTGGGTGATGATGTGCTGGAGTTAATTAACGAACACCCAAAGATTTGCAAATACATCGATATTCCACTCCAGCATATAAGTGATCCTATCCTCATGTCGATGCGGCGCGGACATACCGGAGATGAAACACGTTCGCTGCTTGATTCCATCAGAGAAAAAGTTCCGGGGATTTCTATTCGTACTACTATGATTGTAGGCTATCCCGGCGAAACCGAAGAGCATTTCAATGAGCTACTCGATTTTGTAAAGGCTTCCAAATTTGAACGTTTGGGTGTTTTTACCTATTCTCACGAAGAGGATACAAATGCTTTTAAATTGGATGATAATATTACAGAAGATATAAAGCAGGAACGTGCAGCCATCCTGATGGATGAACAACAAATAATCTCGCACGAACTTAACCAGGCAAAAGTTGGTAATACCTTCAATGTGATCATCGACCGGCAGGAGGGAGAATATTATGTTGGAAGGAGTGAATTTGATTCACCTGAGGTTGATAATGAGATTTTAATTCGATCGGAAAAACCTTTGGAGACAGGAAGCTTTTACAATGTAAAAATTACTGATGCCGAGGCTTTTGATTTGATGGCGGAGTTAAAAGAGTAAGGAGTCGTGGAATATCGGCATCGGACCTTGAGTTGATAATTGAATTGAAAAATGAAGGGCTGAGGCCATTTTTTTTCTACTTTAGCCATCTAATAACCCCAACATTTCCACATGAAAACTATCGGTAATCTAATCTGGCTTCTTTTTGGCGGTATCATCATTGCCATCGAATATGTAATTTCCAGTATATTGTTAATGATTACCATTGTGGGGATTCCTTTTGGAATTCAAACGCTTAAACTTGCATCTCTGGCTCTCTGGCCTTTTGGCAGGACTACTGTTACGCGCGAATCAACTACCGGATGTTTGTCGACCATCATGAATATTATCTGGATATTTGTTGGTGGAATTTGGATTGCATTAAGTCACCTTCTCTTTGGATTGCTTTTAGCCATTACCATCATTGGAATCCCCTTCGCACGCCAGCATTTTAAACTGGCTACTCTGGCGCTTACTCCGTTTGGGAAGGATGTTGTTTATACCAATTAGTTTATTTTAACACGACTTCTTTTCATTCTTTATGTTTGCATTCTTTGCAGATGTTGTTAATTTTGCCCTAAATCAAAAAAAAACTGGATTTATCATGAAAAAATTTCTCTCAATTTTAGCAATTGCAGTACTCTTTGTTTCAACTGTATGGGCGCAGACGGATGTTGCTCCCAAAGCAGATACAAATTTTGTAGATGAAAATGGTAAGAAACAAGGGGTTTGGATGGAGGAAGTTCAACGAATTAAATCATTTGGTAGTTATACTGATGACCTGAAAGAAGGATCCTGGGTTACCTATCACCCCAATGATATCATTAAATTTGTGAAGACTTATAAAAATGGACAACTGGACGGTGCAATGATTGAAATTGATAAAAAAGGATATTTTGTTTCTGAAAGCAATTACAAAAATGGCCAGTTGCATGGCAGTAAAAGGGTATATAGCCGGGGATCAAGAATCATACTTGTGGAGAATTATAAAAATGGAAATTTAGAAGGACTCCGCAAGGCCTTTTATGATTCTGGTAAGCCCCAGGAAGAGTCTTACTATATTAACGGACAAAAGTCTGGTAAGTCAAAATGGTTTGGTTCAACCGGTAACGTAATTGCCGAATATACTTACCAGGATGGAATGTTTGAAGGTGTACAACAAACATTTTTTGCCGATGGTTCCCTTCAAACTGAAGAGTATTACCAGGGAAACATCCGGGAAGGTGAATACTTTGAATATTTCCAGGACGGAAAAGTGAAGATTTCGGGTTTGTTTAAAAATAATCTGAAAGATGGTGTTTGGAAGGAGTTCGATGAAGCCGGAAATGTTGTAAAGGAGACAAAGTATAAAAAAGGAGAGGCGAAATAAAAAGAAGTAACTGGTTGTTGTAGTTAGTTTCTGGGCTTACATGCAACATGCCAGTTTAACCATTGCAAAGTGAAAGCGGGTAACTTGTAAGCTATTTTTAAAATGCGAAAAGTTAAAAATCCATTTGCAGGCCTTGAAGGCTACAATTGTTTCGGGTGCTCACCTGATAATAAATTTGGATTGCGTTTAAATTTTGTTGATGAGGGTGAATACCTCACAGCAGAATGGGAGCCGGAACTACAATTCCAGGGCTATCACAATGTATTGCATGGAGGCATACAAGCAACCTTACTTGATGAAATTGCCAGCTGGTATGTGTATGCAAAGATGAAAACTGCCGGAGTAACTTCTAAATTGGAGGTGAGATACAAAAAACCGGTTTATGTAAATAAGGGTACCCTCAAACTAAGGGCCAGGCTTTTACAATTGCGAAGAAATCTCGCCGACTTTGATGTTGAATTATTAGATAATGATGGCCAACTGTGTGCTGTTGCAAAGGTTCAATATTTTGTATTCCCTGAGAAAGTTGCCAAAGAAAAACTCTATTATCCAGATCATAGTGAGTTTTTTGATGAAGATGAGGTTTAATTTGTCCAGGAGGGTCTGACCCGTCAACATTCAAAGGACATCTGTTTTATCCGATTAGAATCTGAGCAAATTAACGACATCTACAGGATGATTTTTCAGCATATTTAAAATTAACTTTATGTCATTAGAATGACATTCCCTTTCTAAAAGTCAGAATCACAAATTCCTTGTTATCATTAAGTTTATAAGTTTCCTTGTTGGTTTTTTGAAATCCGTATTTTGCTGCCAGTGCACCAAAATCAAACTCGCTGATCTCTTTTGAAAAAGTATTCAGGTCTTCAAACGAATGATAGGCTGTAGTTGAAACGAAATTTGCATTTGTAGTATTTTGAAGGATAACTATCAGTAGCCCGTCACAACCCATCATTTTATGAATTTTGGGAAGGACGACCGGTAGATCCAAATATTCAAATATCAATCCGGCAATGATGAGATCCATATCCGAAACCTCAATTTCATCTTTGTTGAGATCTGCACAAATCAAATGCAGGTTTTCAATGTGATTGACATATCGCTCCTTTGTAACTTCAAGATATTGTTGGTTGATATCAATGCCATATACCACTTTTGTGGTTGTGTTGTTAACGTACTCAAATCCGTTTCCTGTTGCACAGCCCAACACCGCGAGTGAAATCGGACGTAGATAATCCAGTTTACTTTTCGTGATTTTGTTGAGGGCCTGTAACTGCCCCACTTTCTCATCCGACATATGGTTTTCATAATCTTCGAATGGAATATTTAACCAGGGATTTTCTGAGATCATGATTTTTTGATTTTAGAATTAATACTTACTACAACTCTCCACAAAGTTCCTCCATCAGTCCTGCCCAATTCACTCCTTTTGATTTTTTCCCCAACCTGACAATGATCATGTTTTTCCCAGCGTCAATGTAAATGTACTGTCCTAAAACCCCTTTTGCGAAAATGGCGCCGTCCTCTTTTACACGCCACTGGTAGGTGTAAGGATAATTTTGTGAGTCGCGGGAATCGTTGATGATTGTCATGGATTTCTCAACCCATTCTTCAGGTACAATCTGATGGCCGTTCCAATTTCCATTGTTAATGTACAATCGGCCAAACCTTGCAAAATCATGGGTTCGGGCATTGATACAGCAAAATGCTTTAATCTGGTTGTTTTTCCTGCTGTCGACATTCATGGTGGCATCAAACTCCATTCCCATGGGCATCCAGATTTTTTCCTGTAAATATTCGTTCAATTGCTTTCCGGTTGCGCGCTCTAGGATGATGGCCAGCAAAAGTGTATTCACGCTGATATAATTGTAGGTTTGGTTAGGAGTTTCTTCAATTTTAAGTTTGGTAATGTATTTTTTTAAATTTCTGCCATAATAGTATTTAGCCATATCAGCAAAAGGATTGGAATAACCTTCGTTAAATTTAATACCCGATCGCATGTTCAACAAATCCTCAATCCTGATCTTTTCAAAAGCCGGATCGTTTTCAAGTAACTCAGGAATAAAATCGGTAATTGGTTGGTTTGTACTTTCGATGTAGCCCTCATTAATGGCAATACCAGTTAATGCGGAAGCGAATGCTTTTGATACCGAAAAAGAAGGAATAATAGATGAATCAGCATAATCATCGAAATATCGTTCAAACAGGATAGAATCATTTCGGATGATTAAAAAAGCAACGGTTTTGTTCTTTTCCAGAAATTTATCGAAGGAATAGTTTTTACCTTCTTCCTTAAGGTCATCGGGCAGAAGCGGATCAAAACCATTATTCGATTCATGAAAGTAAAAAGTTTCGCCATCATTATCGATCGGGACTTGAGGAAACTTTTTATAATCATTGATATCGGCAAAATTCCAATAAAAAAAACGCCCTACATGGCAGGAGGAAATCATAACAATGATGAAGAATGATAAGGTTATTTTCGTGATGTTTCGGGTCCTCTTCATCATGTAATTTTTGTGATGGTCAAATATATACAATATTTAAATCATCCTCCTAAAACATTTTCGTGTCTTCCATTCAATACATAATTTAATTTTCAAATTATCCCATCATCAAATCCCGGTCAGCTATTTATTTTCAGTAAAAATTACCAGCCTTAATCCATAATCTTTATGAAGTTTCAAATGAATAAGTATTTTTGTTTACTCATTAGAGAAGAAATATTTGTAATACTTCAAATTATAATAAGACATGGCTGATCTGAGTACCAACTACATGGGTTTTAAATTGAAGAACCCGATTATTGCCGGAAGTTCAGGCCTGACGAAGACTGTTGAAAACCTTCAGAAACTTGAAAAGCATGGTGCATCTGCCATTGTGCTTAAATCACTTTTTGAAGAACAGATCATGTCGGAGGTCAATAAATCGATGGCACAGCCGGCTGATGTGGGTAATTTTCACTACCCCGAAGCCGAAGATTACATTAGTAATTACACCAAGGAAAAGGATTTATCTGAATATCTCAAGCTTATTGAGCAAGGAAAAAAAACTGTGGCAGTTCCAATCATTGCCAGCGTTAACTGTATTTCAGCTTCGGAGTGGATCAGTTTTGCTAAAAAGATGGAAGATGCCGGTGCGGACGGCTTAGAACTGAATATGTTCATTTTACCTTCTAATTCGAAAAAGGATGGAAACGAAAATGAACAGGTGTATTTTGATATAGTACAGGAGGTGATGCGCCAACTGTCGATTCCTGTTGCAGCCAAAATAAGTTATTATTTTTCAAGTCTGGCAAAAACTGCCCTTAAGCTTTCATGGACAGGCATTTCAGGCATGGTGTTGTTCAACAGGTTCTTCTCGCCGGATATTGATATTGACGAGTTTGAGGTAGTGGCTACCAATGTGTTTTCAACAAAAGATGAACTGGCAACTTCGTTGCGCTGGGTGGCAATGCTTTCAGACAGGTTGCATTGCGATATTGCAGCATCCACCGGTGTACATGATGGCGAAGCTGTTGTTAAACAACTGCTGGCAGGTGCGAAAGCTGTTCAGATTGCGTCGACACTTTACAAAAATGGATTTGATGTGATTGAAGGAATGGTGGCATTTGTTGACAAATGGATGGATAAATATAACTTCAACACAGTTGATGAGTTTATTGGCAAACTAAGTGTTAAATCTGCTGAAAACCCGGCAGCATATGAACGGGTTCAGTTTATGAAGCATTTCGCAGGTATCGAATAAGGAATAGGGAATTGGAGTGATGGAATGATGGAGTAGTGGAATTTTAGACGAGAAGATATCCAATAAAATATTAATGGACCACCCTGGAAACGGGGTGGTTTTTTTTTTAGGAAAGTCAGTTGCCTGTTAACAAGTGTCTAATCATTTTCTCATTCCCTCCTTCTCGCAACGCATAGGCGGGATTTCCCTGAAAGGTCGGGGCAGGTTACTCCGCTCTACATTGAAGCATTTTCGAATTCAATCATGTAAACCTATTACAAATTAGCCATTTAACAATTTAACAATTTCCCATTCTAAATAAAAATAGGTCTCCTTTTTGGTGCCTTAAAAAACTCCCTGAATTCAGGTGGGCCGGTAAGATATTCGCCGGTAAAATCGTCAAGTTCATCAATGGTTTTTTGTGATAATAAATCCTGCACTTCATCCATTACCGGAGAACTGATCATGTACGGAGGCATGTCTAGAATAAGATTGCTGCCCTGAAATTGCCCGTAAATCTGGTATTCGTCCAACTCATGAACCGGTGTTCCCAAAACTGAGCACCGCGAAATATAATTTTCAATATGATCCTCTTCGGGCCGATTGGCAAGGATGCCAACCATGCGGTTATTTTCCATAAAGAATTGGTTGATCTTTTCTTTCGACTCCTCCGAAAATCTTTCGAACAAACCCTTGGCACAGTCGATACAAATTGAGAATTCAAAAAGTGGCTCTACTTTATTGTTTACCGGATTCTTCCTGTAAGCCTTCTCGATAATATATTGGGTAGAATGACTTAACAGCGAATTTTCGCAAACCTGGCATTTCTCGAACGGCTTGCCACTTATTGATTCATAAAATACGGGTGGGATTTCTATCGATCTTTTTTTTCCCGATTGATTTTCTTCTTGCATAATGGGCTTATTAGGGTATGTTTGAATTTCAAAGTTAATCATTTCTTCTGGCTTTGAAATAGATTACTGAGAAGATTTCAATCCAGCAGAGCATTCGTTTATAACTTTCATACGGACAAGCCTTAAAAATTCCTTATTTTGTAAATTGATTCAGAGCTAATAATCATGAAAATTATTATAGACCCGGATGCAGGATTTTGTTTTGGTGTGCGCAAGGCTATCGGCCTGGCTGAGGAGGCATTGAAGCGTCAGGGGCATTTATATTGTCTGGGCCAGGTGGTACATAACGAAGAGGAGGAGAGCAGGCTTAAAAAATTGGGGCTTGAAGTGATCGGAACGGACAAATACCTTACCCTGAAAAATACAACCGTGTTAATTCGTGCCCACGGCGAACCACCCGAAACATACAGGATTGCCTCTGAGAACAACCTTACACTCATTGACGGCACTTGCCCAATAGTGTTGAAATTGCAAAACAAGGTCAAAAGTACTTCTATCGAAAGCAAAGAGACTGATGGGCAGGTGGTTGTTTTTGGAAAAAATGATCATCCCGAAGTTGTGGGCCTTGCCGGTCAGGGAAGGGATAAGGTTATTGTTGTAGAAAATGATGCTGATATCCTGAAAATAGATTTCGATAAACCCCTTTGCATTTTTGCACAAACAACAAAAAGCTCAGGTGAATTTAGAAACTTTGTGCAGAGTATCGAAGATAAATATCGGGAATTACACCCGGATCATGAAGATATTTTTAAAGTAAATGATTCAATTTGTAAGCATGTGAGCAACAGAAATGAGGGGCTAAAATCCTTTGCCCGGGTACATGATGTGATTATCTTTGTGGGAGGTGAGCATTCATCAAATGGTAAACAACTGTTTGGTATTTGTAAATCTGTAAATGAGCGGTCGTGGTATATTGGCCATGTTAACATGCTGAATGGTGAATGGTTTGCCAATGCACATTCGGTTGGTATAAGTGGGGCTACCTCTACACCACAATGGTTATTGCAGGACGTTGCAAATGCAGTAGAAAAATTAACGATCAAGAAATAAGATGAACCTTCGTAAACTTAGCCTTCATAACTTTAAGAACTACAAAATTGCTGAATTGGAATTTTCTCCAAAGGTAAATTGTTTCATTGGTGATAATGCTGCCGGAAAAACCAACCTTTTGGATGCTATTTATTATCTTTCGTTCTGCAAAAGCTATTTTAACCCAATCGATTCGCAGAACATTAATCACGATGAGGATTATTTTTCGATCCTTGGAAAATACCAGGTTAATGGAGATAAAGTAGATACAATTCAATGTGTCCAGAAGCGAAACCAGAAAAAGAGTTTTAAGCTGAATAAAAAAGAATACGACCGCCTTGCAGATCATATCGGCTTGTATCCTCTGGTTATGATCTCACCATATGACCGCGACCTGATCAGCGAAGGCAGCGATATCCGGCGCAGGTTTATCGACAGTGTGATTTCGCAATTTGATAAATTCTATCTCGACGACCTGATCTCATACAACAGGGTGTTAAACCAGAGGAATATGCTGCTGAAGCAGTTTGCCGAAAGAAAGAATTTCGATCTTGAGATGCTTGAAGTTTGGAACGGTCAGCTTACAAAACTTGCTGAACAAATTTTCCCTAAACGCAAGGAATTCCTTAAAAACTACATCCCCATCTTTAACAAATATTTTCAGATTGTTTCTGGCGGGAAAGAGGAAGTGAGTATCTCGTATGATTCGCAACTCGATAGTCATAAAATGGAAGAGCTGCTTGCTGTTTCGCTCGAAAGAGACAGGGCACTGCGATATACCACCTCCGGTATTCACAAGGATGATTTAATTTTCCGGATTGAAGGATATCCGGTAAAGAAATTTGGGTCGCAGGGACAGCAGAAGTCGTTTATTATTGCCATCCGACTGGCACAATACGAATACATCAAAAACCTGAAAGGGTATAAGCCGGTGATGTTGCTGGATGATATTTTTGATAAACTGGACAATAAACGTGTAGAGCAGTTGATTAAACTTACCAGCGATAATAACTTTGGACAGGTTTTTATCACCGACACGCAACGCGAACGTATCGAGCATATGTTGCAGGAAATCGACATCGACCATAAAATTTTTGAAGTTAAGAATGGCGAAGCCTTTGAAATACAAAACAATGAGTTGCATTAAATCATGACAATAAAAAAATCCAACGAACAAAGCCTGGGCGAAGCCATCAAAGAATTAATCGAAGCCTATAAAATTGGTAGTAAACTCAACGAGGCAAAGATGATCGGTTCATGGGGAAAGATCGTAGGTCCGATGATTGCTAAGCACACCGTTCGGGTAAATGTAAATAAGCGCATTTTGTATGTTGAATTGGATTCGGCGGCCCTTCGCAGCGAACTTACCTATGCCCGTGAAAAGATCAGAAAAATGCTGAACAAAGAAGCTGGAGAAGAGTTGATTGACGGAATTGTGTTCAAGTGAAAAATATACCAGGTTAGGAACTAACAATGATTGAATGTATGAGTGAGAGAATGCTAGAATGATAGAATGCGAGAATGATTGATGGGAATTCCATCCGCATAATCATTTATCCTTATACCCAATACCTCCTATTTTTTGATGGATTTGTAACTTTTCCTGATACCTCCCCGTCAAACCTACAAACAAATAATAAAATAGCTGATATGAAAACATTGTATGCATCTCTAATCATTTCGTGCTTTATTGCTGCATTTGCTTTTTCGGGGCAAATCATTGCACAAGAAAACCAGGGATTTATTTACGGAAAAGTAATTACCGTAGATGATGAAGTTTACTCCGGGTTAATTCGCTGGGGTAAAGAGGAAGCGTTTTGGTTTGATATATTTAATTCAACAAAAATAAAAAATGAAAATCTGAAGTACCTCACAAGGGATGAAATGGAACTCTTATCCGAAAATACTAAAAGCTGGTTCGAAGACTGGGCTGATGGTAATTTCAATATCAATATGGATGGGAACAATTATACCCACACTTTTGCCTGCATGTTCGGTGATATCCAGAGTTTGAAGATCGTTGGAAGCAACAAAGTAAAACTGGTTTTAAAAAATGGTGATGAACTGAAGTTGTCCGGTGGCTCCAACGATATCGGAACGAGTATTTCTGTTTTGGATGAAGAAATTGGTTTGATGAAACTTGATTGGGACAGGGTTGTGAAAGTGGATTTCGAATCTACTGTAGATGATCTTAAGGATGTGATGGGAACTCCTTTACATGGAACGGTTTATACGCGCAACGGAGAGTTTACAGGATTTATCCAATGGGATCATGATGAGCGAATTTCGACTGATAAACTGGATGGTGAAAGTAAAAATGGAGATGTTTCTATAGAATTTGAAAACATCAGAGCCATAGTTAAAAGTGGTCGTGGTAGCGATGTGGTTTTGCATTCGGGCAGAGAAATGTTTATTGATGGATCCAATGATGTTGATGATGGAAACCGGGGGATTATTGTTAATATGCCTTCGATAGGCAGGGTGGATATTTCATGGTCGGATTTTGAAAAGGTACTGTTTGATGCAAATGTTAGCACCAGCGGGCCTTCTTATACCGAATATTTGCCCCCTAAAAAACTGGCCGGTACAGTACGCACTGAGAATGGAGAGATGATTTCAGGCGCAATTATTTTTGATCTTGATGAGGAGTATGATATTGAAATTTTACAAGGATCAACCGATGATATCGAATACCTGATTCCTTTCAGGAATATCAAAAAAATTAGCCGAAAAAGTTATAAATACACCCGTGTTACCCTAATGAATAATGAAGAATTAATCCTCACAGGCAGCCATGATGTTACAGAGGAAAATGATGGTGTACTGGTATTCGAAAATTCCTCAGAACATACCTATATTCCCTGGAAAGAACTTGGAGAAATTTCATTTAAAATAGACCAATAGGTCACTTTCAGCTATTTTATTATTCTTTGTACCTGGTGGGTCATTTTTTATGATCTGCCAGGTTATTTGTTGAGAGAGTGAAAATTGGAAAATTGGATGAATACAATTATAGAAATAATAACGTCTATAGGGAAATAATAACTTATTTCCCTATACTTTATACCCAATACTTCTTATGTCTTAAAAGGGTGATTTGTCGGGTAATCCATCATCGGAAAGGTTATCAGGCATATGGCCATCATCACCAATGTCATCGTTCATTTTCGATGGCCTGATTATATATCCCTGTCCGTTATCATCGAAACTTTCGTTTTGTGGCATATTTTCGTTTGCACTAAAATCAAACTCGTCATCATCTGCAAACTGGGCATATTCAGCAATAAATCTCATCTTAATGTCTTCCAGTGCTCCATTCCTGTGCTTGGCAATAATCAGTTCAGCTTTACCGGCAGAGGGTGTTTGATCCTCCATCATGTCAATTTTATAGTATTCAGGCCGGTAAATAAACAATACCATGTCAGCATCCTGCTCAATGGCCCCGGATTCACGAAGGTCGGATAATATTGGCTTTTTCAGGCCGCCACGGGTTTCTACGGAACGGTTAAGCTGCGAAAGTGCAATAATTGGAATATCCAGCTCTTTTGACAAGCTTTTCAACGACCTTGAGATGTTACTGATCTCCTGTTCGCGGTTGCCTTTGTCAGAACTTCCCTGCATCAACTGGATATAGTCAATTACGATCAGCTCAATTTTATATTGCTGTCGCATTCTACGGGCTTTAGCCCGCAATTCAAAAATGGTAAGTGCAGGTGTGTCATCAATATACAGTGGCGCATCTATTAATTTTCCGATGCGCTCATTCAGTTGTTGCCATTCAAAATCCTTCAGTTCGCCACGCTTGAGTTTATCAGCAGGTAGTCGGGTTTCACTGGCTATCAATCGTGTTACCAATTGTACAGATGCCATCTCAAGAGAGAAAATCGCCACTGGTCTTTTGAAGTCTACGGAGATATTCCTTGCCATCGAAAGTACGAATGCTGTTTTACCCATACCCGGCCTGGCTGCCAATACAATCAGGTCCGATTTTTGCCAGCCGGCTGTAATGCGGTCGAGTTTCGAAAAACCGGATGGAACGCCACGGTAGGTACCATCATGGTCTTTGGCTGCTTCAATATTTTTAACGGCCTCACGTACAAGTGATGGCATATCTGCATGGTCTCGGCGAAGGTTGTTTTCACTTACCGAAAATAATTTTTGCTCCGCCTGGTCGAGCAGATCAAATACGTCATTGCTGTCTTCGTAAGCTTCTTTTGTTATTTCGGATGCAATTTCAATCAGCCTTCGCTGAATGTATTTTTGGGTGATAATTCGTGCGTGGAATTCGATATTGGCAGCAGAACCAACACGTCGGGTTAGTTGAGCAATGTAGTAGGCACCTCCAACAACTTCAAGTTCACCATTGGTTTTTAGTTCATGGGTTACCGTAAGCAGGTCTATGGGTTGCTGCTTGGCAAACAGCTCCTGGATGGCAGTATAGATTTTTTTGTGGGCTTCGGTATAAAAAACTTCAGGCTTAAGAATGTCAACCACTACGGATAATGCATTCTGTTCCAGCAACAATGCTCCAAGTACAGCCTCTTCAAGGTCGATGGCCTGTGGTGGTATTTTACCATATTCAAAAAAGCTTTGTGCTAGCGTTTTTGTTGATGCAGGACGACGGGCGGCCTGCTTTTTCTTTTCTTGCTCAATTTGGGTGTTTTCGTTTTCTGCCATTCTGCGAAATTACAACAGAACTTATGCATTTCATCCGTTTTTTTTCAGAATTCTTTTTTTTAACAGTATAAAATACGACGGGTCAAAAGATTAAAATTATGTCAACAATAAATGTTTGAAAAGTATTGGCTTTAATTGATAAAACTTTTGATGCTCTGGCATTGTCTTGAATTATCTTAATTTTGTCAATCTCATTGAAAAAAATCATGAACAAACTCAAACAAATTATAAAGCAGTTATCTGCTCAATATCACCAGGAAATTATACGAACCAGGAGGCATATCCATGCCAATCCTGAATTATCCATGCAGGAGTTTAAAACTGCAGAATTGGTTGCTAAGGCTCTTTTGGACATGGGTATTGAAGTGCAGACCGGGATTGCACAAACCGGCGTAATTGGATTGATAAAGGGAAGAAATCCGGATAAAAAAGTTATTGCCCTGAGGGCTGATATGGATGCCTTGCAAATCACCGAAGAAAACGATGTTGAGTATAGATCAATAAATGAAGGTGTAATGCATGCCTGTGGACACGATGTGCATACTTCTTCACTTTTGGGAACTGCAAAAATATTGAATGAAATTAAGGGCCAGTTTGATGGAACTGTTAAGTTATTCTTTCAGCCTTCAGAAGAGACATATCCTGGCGGTGCTATACAAATGATCAAAGCTGGTGCAATGGAAAATCCTCGCCCGGAAAATGTCTTTGGTCAGCATGTTTATCCTGAATTGGAAGCCGGGAAAATCGGCCTTAAATCCGGAAAGTATATGGCTTCTACCGATGAGATTTTCCTGACTGTTAAAGGTCGGGGTGGACACGCAGCTCTGCCCATGCACAACATTGATCCTGTATTGATCGCGTCACATATTGTTGTGGCTCTGCAGCAAATTGTAAGTAGGATGGCCTCACCGGATGTGCCCACTGTTCTTTCGTTTGGTCGGTTCATTGGTGACGGCAGGACCAACATAATTCCTGACCAGGTGAAACTTGAGGGAATTGTGAGAACCTTCGACGAAAAGTGGAGAAAAGAGGTGCATTTAAAACTCACAAAAATGGCTAAATCTATCGCAGAAGGAATGGGTGGCAGTTGCGATGTGTTTATCGACTCAGGATATCCCTATGTTTACAATGATCCTCAAGTTACCAAAAACTCAAAAAAGTGGGCCATTGAATTTCTTGGGGAAGATAATGTTGTCGATTTACCGTTGCGTATGACAGCTGAGGATTTTTCTTATTTTGCAAAGGAAGTACCCTCAACTTTTTACAGGCTGGGAGTGCGAAATGAAGACCGAGGAATCACTTCCAATTTGCATACTCCCACCTTTGATGTAGATGAGAAAAGCCTTGAGACAGGCATGGGATTGATGGCATGGATAGCAGTAAACGCTTTAGGAGTTTAGTGTTTCACGTTAAATGTTGATCCCAACCCTGCCCCTGAAGAGGAAGTGAACATTCTCCTAAAGATAATACTTTTTAGAATTCAAAATAGTACACAGGGTAACACGGAACAAAGGTATTTGGCATAAAAAGTAATTTTGAAACCATGAACTTTGAATCCCCAACTTTAAAATCCAATCACTTTAAATGAAAGTAAAAGGCAAAGATTACAGAACAGTATGGATGAAAGACAGCTCGGTTTTTATGATCGAACAAAACCTTTTACCATTTAGGTTTGAAATTGTCGAACTGAAGGAATACCAGCAAACATGCCATGCAATTAAAACCATGATTACCCGGGGAGCAGGAGCAATTGGTGCTGCGGCTGGTTTTGCCATGGCACAAGCCTTTTTGCAAAGAACGGATGAAAAATTCATCAAACAGGCAAAGTCAGATATTGAAGCCACCCGACCTACTGCCAGGAATCTTTTTTATGCAGTTGAGCGTGTTTACCTTGCCGGATTAACTTCTTTGCAAAATGCGATTACTGAAGCTCAGGCTATTGCAGACGAAGATGCTGCAGCTTCTCAGGCCATTGGTAATTTTGGTAATGAATTGATAAAACCCGGCTACAGGATACAAACCCATTGTAATGCGGGATGGCTTGCTTTTGTGGATTTCGGAACGGCATTATCTCCTGTGTACAAGGCCCACCAGCAGGGGAAAAGTATTTTTGTTTGGGTAGATGAAACCCGCCCACGCAGCCAGGGTGCCAGGCTTACTGCCTGGGAACTTATGAACGAAGGCGTTCCACATAAAATCGTTCCCGACAATGCCGGTGCCTGGCTGATGTCTCAAGGAAAAGTAGACATGATGATTGTTGGTGCCGACAGGATCGCTGCCAATGGCGATACTGCCAATAAAATAGGGACTTTTGAAAAAGCCATTGTTGCCAAAACTTTTGGTGTTCCTTTTTATATTGCTGCCCCCACTTCAACTTTTGATATGGATTGTAAAAATGGTAATGATATTGTAATTGAGGAAAGAAGCGATGACGAAATTCTTTACCAAACCGGTCCGGATGAAAATGGAAATATGAAAAAGATCAGGGTAGCTTCGCCTGGTTCATCCGCCATCAATCCGGCTTTTGATGTTACACCTGTTGAGTATATATCCGGTATAATTACCGAGAAAGGAATTGTTAAGCCATTACGGGAGGAGATCAAAGGCTTGTTCTAATATGTTTTTTCCAAATCCTTAAAACGTAAACTTCAACGAAGCTATAAAATTCATCCCAGGCCCGGCAATACCTGAAGAATAGGGCCGATATCGCTGATCAGAAATATTTTCCAATCCAACATTCACCATCAGGTAATCTGTAAACTGATATAAAAGTTTAATATTGATGGTATACCATGATGGAGAGTAAGGATCACCGTTGGCATCTTTTGCATAAATATATGCTTTATTCCGCTCGGATGGCGCCAGATTAGCATATGAGATTTCCCCATTGAAAATACCATATAAATCAATCTTCAGGCGATTGCGGCTATAGGTGAGGTGTGCTGTACCAAAAGTTGGGGCAGCATGCCTCAAGGGAGCAGTTGTTCCATCATCCTGTTCTTCTTCGCCTTTCTGGTAATTATAGCTTCCGCCTAAGCCAAATCCGGCCGGAAGGTTGGCCTCAATATCTGCAGAGAATCCCCAAACTACAGCGTAAGCTGCATTCTGAATAGCTTCCACTTTGCTCATTTCACCATCGTAAACAATGCTGTCCTGGCCATCGATCTGGTAGTCACGCCTGACCATGGCATCATCCAGGTAGGTGTAAAAGGCAGACAGATCCAACTCCACATTTTCACCAAATCTCTTTGTTAAACCAATATCTCCATTCCAGGCATACTCGGGTTTCAGGTCGGGATTGGGTACAATCACACGTCCCGGCTCCGAATCGAACACCTTGCCAACATCATCAATATTGGGGGCCCTGAATCCTGTGGAAATATTTGTGAACAATAACCAGTCTTCCGTTGGATTATACGTCAGGCCGGCACTTCCGGTAAGTGCACCATTGTCAAGGTTGGCATTGGTGAAGGGGAAAGGATAAAAAGTAGTATCAAAAGTCGCACGAAGTGTTACAAAATTATATCGTAAGCCGCCCTGGAAAGTAAGTTTGTCGGTGAATTTATTCAGATAATTGGCATAAATTGCGTACGAATTCCAGGTTGATCCATCAGGGTAACGCGACGGGCCGGGGATTTCTTCACCAGTATTAATATTTACATCTTTGCCTGTCGAGTTCACTTTATCTGCCAAAATTTCGATGCCATAATATAAGTTCTGGTGTTTCTGCCACTTCTTTTCAAAATCGATGTTTGCAGATATGACGTTTACTTTTTCGGTCCGGTTGCTCCGCATGTTGTCACCAAAATTCCTGTCGTGTCGGCTTTCTTTGAAATATTGGTGTGCCAGGGTAATGGCCACTTCATTGTAGAATTTTGTAGTTTTGGTATTAACAATTTTCAGATTGTTCATCATCCAAGTCTGAGGCCCGTAGTACCATTCGGCTGATTTTAACATGTCATCTTTATAACGGATCAGTCTGTCGTATCGAGGATAATCCGAAGTCGTCGAATAGATGAATCCATAATTAAACTCCCAATTTTGGTTGGGCTTAAACCGTACCTTCTGCATCAGATTTATCTGGTTGAAACCGGTAGGAACCTGTACATTTGGGTTTGGATTTTTAATAACAGAATCCACTCCATTAATGCGCTCGGCATATTCAGGACGCTGGTATTCGGCCGGGCCATTATTTCCCATCCTCAGGTTTCCGTAATCGCTAAAACTTGCACTTGTAACAAAAGCCCATTTCTTAAGCCCGATGTTAATATCGAAATGTCCTGTTTTTTCCAGATTTGCAGTAGAAAAACGGGTGCTTGCACTTCCTTTGATAAAAGTTTTACCGTTGGTCGCCAGCACAGGTTTAAGTGTATAAAAGTTCATCACTCCTCCGATGGCATCGCTTCCGTAAATCAGTGAACCTGGTCCGAATACTACTTCAGTATTGTTTACAGCAAAGGGATCGATGGAGATTACATTTTGCAGGTTGCCGCTTCTGAAGATGGCATTGTTCATCCGAACACCATCCACACTGATCAATACACGGTTGGCTGCGAATCCCCTGATCATGGGGCTGCCTCCGCCAAGCTGACTTTTTTGTATAAAAATCTGGCCGGAGCCGGCAAGCATATCAGCAGCAGTTTGCGGATTTTGGAAAGCTACCTCACTGGCAGAAATAGAGACTATTTTGTTGGGAACATCAGTTTTTTCCTGTTCCCATCGCATGGCCGATACTACGACTCCGTCAATGTGAAATTCAGATTGTTCCAGAAAAAGCACAAAATCAATTGCTTCAATTTCCTCAAAACTCATTGTTTTGGATTGGTATCCCATAATGCGGATAACTATGTCAGTAGCTCCCTGAAACCCTGATAAATCAGCCTGCCCTTTAATATTTGTAATAGCCGACTGGCTGGTTGACTGGCTGTACAGTGTGACAAATTCAATAGGTTGGCGTGTTACCTGATCTTTGATGGTAATTTGTTGCCCAAAAGATAAAACTGTAGAAAATAGAAATACGAGGAATATGTATGTTTTCTTCATTAAAATCAGAAATAAAAAATGTAATTTACCAGAAAGAACCGTGCCACAAAAAATACTTAATGCTTTTATTTCAATCTTAGCAAACTTGAATAAATTTTCCTTTTAAATAGTTGCATCAAATCCAGTCTCTTAAATTGGCCGGCAAAAGTAATTAAAAACTGATTTTTAACCGGAATGGATTAAAACAAATTTTTCGGATAGTCGACTGCTATTGTTTTGTTGAATGTGTATGGAATATGAACGCCAGATCGAATAAGAAAAAGAATATCTTTAATCAGGGAGTCAGGATGTATGGAAATTTAAAAGTTGCCGTCCTTACCAGATATCGTAGCCTTACTTAATTCACCCTTAGCTTAATATGCACTCAATAGCGAAAATACGGCAATCAATGTCCAAAATACCCATTGGAACATTTTAAAAACGCCTTTATCAACCTTTGAGCTAAGGGCTATAATAAATTGTACAATTGCATAGCCTGCATAAACGAAACCTATCACTTTAACAATATCTGTGGGGTTCTCAAAAATTAATTGGTTTCCTGTTGAAAAGGCCAGTAGAATTACAGATGTCAATACCATGTATACAGACATGTAATGAAATAAACTCTGCATCACATTTTTAGGGATTTCATCCACTTTAGAATTTATAACCGGTTTCAGAAAATCTTTGTTCCCAATGGTAAAATGTCCAATTGTAGCCAGGGTGGCAACTATTCCGGAAGTTAAAAGTAAGTAATTCATTAGCTCGTTTTTTGCACTAGACCATCAAAAGTATTTATTTTTTGACAATTATTTTTTCAGAATAAACTGATCCATCACTGAATTTTATGGCTACCATGTAAATCCCTTCCAAATAATTATCAGCTCTCCAGGCTGGAAAGTTTGTTATCTCAACCTTTTCAACAAACCGGCCAGAAATACCATAAACGTCAATTGAGGTTATTTCTGTTAAATATTCCTGGTTAACGAAGAACTCTTCGCCTATAGTTGGATAGATAATGTTTGCTCGTATGCCTTCTGTTTCGGTGATGGAGATTGTAGGATTTTCTCTTATCACGACCGCATTAGGATTTAAAAGATTTCCTGAGCCACTGGCAATAAAATCCTCAACATAGTTACCATCACTATCGAACAATTTAACTGAACTTGTTCCTCCATTGCCAATTAAAATATCCCCCTCAGGAAAAAAATCAACTCCTTCACATTTACTTAATCCCAGCATAAAATCACTCAAATAATTTCCGGCAGTATCGAACCTTGTTACTGCTGAACCGTCATAATCTGCTACCAGCAGGTCTCCATTAGAATCAAACCAAATGTTGGTTGGCCCCGATAAATCAGAGTCTATAAAAACACCTAAATCCAAACCGGAAGCATCGAATTTCCTGACCAGGTCTCCGCTGTATGATGAAACATATAAATTGCCGTTGTTATCCCAATCGATACCAATGCTTGAAGGAACGCCAACAGACGTAAATTCATCGATAAAAGTACCATTTAAAGCATAACGCAGTACTTTCCCGTTGCCGCTCCACTGAAGCACATAAAGGAGATTATCCGGTCCGATTTTAACTCGCGTCGGGCCACTAATTGATGTAGCAAAGTCGGCTATAAATTCTCCTGTTGTTGCATTGTGTTTGGTAATTCGCCCACTGCCCAGGTTTGATATCAATACAAAATTGGAATCCTCAAAAAAAAGAATATCCTGGGGCCAGTTTAAATTGTTATCGATAAAAACGATTGGATTTTCACCATTGCCATCAAACTTTAAAATTTGCCAGGGTGGGTTGTTAAAATTGCCGGCATCACTTACGTAAATATCAAAGTTTTGGTTGAACGCGAAAGATGCAACGAACAGCAACAAAAATGTAAGTGCCAATTTCATGATTTGAGTTTTAAATCTTCAAACACATTAACACAATAGATAACAATGTTAAACCTGAAATTGTTCTGTTTCGAACTATGTATTTTTTAGAAAAGAAGAGGAAGTAGTTTTCAAATGTGGCAAGTGAACCGGATTGATTTGTTCCAGGTTATGCGGATTGGTTTATGGATTCTTATTATAAATTTCACGCCATGCTCTTTTGATTGCGGTATCCTTGTTTCGCGACATTTATTCGTTTGCCAAGACATGTATCCAATGGCAGAAGGTGAGACATGGTTATGCCTTTGTTTTTAAAATCCGGAATAGTCGCAATAAGTTGATCTTAAAACGTTAGTTTTTTATTCCACATTCCGGAATGCTTGTTTTTATTTATCAACGGGCTTTTGATTCAACCTTTGTCCAAACTCCCATGTTTTGTTCAGGATGGAGTAAAATTGTTCTTCTCCTTCGTTATCAAGTTCAGTATTCACAAACAATATGATTCCAATGTTGGTGGTGGAATTAAAATACATATGGGTTGCAACCCCCGGGTCCCCACCTGAATGACCAATAAATCCATTGGATGTGAAACTTAAAAATATTCCTTCATTCTCTCCATGCAGTTCGCTGAAATTTTCAGGATTGAGTTGTTTAGTAAAGAATTCCTTATAACTCTTTTCATTTAGTAGCACTCCTTCTCCATTGTAGCCTTTTATCAATTCTATTAAATATTTACTTAAATCATGGGCTGATGTAATGAGCCCTCCATCGGGATAGGTGATGAGCGAATAATATGGGATTATAGTTTCTTTATCCAAATACAGCCAGGTGTGTTTTAACATATCCACACTTGCAAAGGACCAACCCGTAGAAGACATTTTCAGGGGTTCCAAAATGTATTTGCTTGTAAACCTATCGTAAGGCATGCCGGTCGCCATTTCCAGAACCAGTGCAGCCAGGGTTGCTCCAACGTTGGAATAGTTGTATGCTTCTCCAGGTTTATTTTTCAAAAATCCTTTCTTCTCATACCATTCTCCCTCCACTGATAACACATTTTCCAGGTAATCGAACATCGATGTGTGTGTTGTCGGCAAATTGAATTTTACATACATTTCAAGACTTTCCTCTGATTCATTCGGCTTATCTTTTAGAATATATGCTTTGTCATCATAATAGTCGGAATCCAAAATCGAGGATGTATGCGTAGCCAGGTGACGTAAGGTTATTACCTGTTCCGGATAATACGGATTGGTAACTTTGAATGGTAAATATTCATTTACAGGGTCATCCAGTTTTAGTGTACCCATTTCCTGTGCTTTCATCAACGCGATACCAAGAAAAGTTTTAGAAATGGATGCAATATTTTGGATGGTATGCACGGTATACGATTGTGTTTCTCTTAGGTCAGAATATCCAAATCCCTTCTCATAAAATGCCTTCTCCTGATCCACAACCATTACCGAAAATCCAATGATATTTCCTTGCTCATAAAGCTCATTCAATACCCCTGACAACGAATCTGAAAAATTTGAACTTTCCAATTTCTTGCTTTGGGCAGATTGATCCGGGTCAGGATTATTCTGACAAGAAAAGAGAAATCCAATAAATAATAGAGAAAATAATTTGTTCATGATGTTCTGTTCCTTTTTTTTAGATAGTAATGCCATAAAAAATAAGAAGCAAGTGAACGAAGTGGTTTCCAGTTTTCGGCCAAAAAGATAATTTCCTCTTTAGTTTTGGCATCACTCAGTTCCTTAACCGTATTCACAACAGCAACATCACCAAGTGGGAAAATGTCTTTGGCCTGAAGGCAAAACATCAAATAAATATCCGTTGTCCAATCTCCAATGCCTTTGATGTTGGTGAGTTGAGTTCGCACTTCTGCCTCTGTATATTTTGGTAATTCATCCAGGTCGATATCCCTGTTGATTATTGCGATTGATAAAGCACGCAGGTATTTTGATTTTTGTCGACTGATCTGGCAACCCCTTATTTCTTCATCGGTAAGTTTGAGGATATCTGAAGGTGTAAATTCGGGCAGATAATCATTTAACTTAAGGAAGTGTGCATTTGCGGAGGCCAGACTCACTTGCTGTTCCAAAATTATTTTAGATAATGAAACGAATCCCTGTGGCCTTGTCCAATTTGGTGGAGGGCCATATTTGTCTAAAATGAAAGGAAACAATTCATCAAATTTAATGAGTTGCCGGATGTCCTCTTGATTTACGATGTCTTTCAAGGAATAATCTTAATTGTCAATTTTTCAAACTTGCACTTGTTTCAATTCACTTCAGGAAGTGATACACCTGAGTTCAGCTTTAAGTGCTTTTTTGGTTTCCTCATCTGTAGCTGAATGGCCGGCATTGGTGATAGTTAAAGTTGAATTATTTAAACCCGAATGTAACCTGAAAGCTTGTATTGGCGGACATATAAAATCGTACCTTCCCTGGACAATGGTTACCGGGATATCTTTTAGTTTATCCACATTTTTCATGATGTAATCTTCGGGAATGAAGCAGTTGTTTGCTATAAAATGTGCTTCGAGAATAGCCAGTGATTTATAGGCGAAAGTTTGCAGCATCTCTTCGGTATCGGTTATTTTATTGATGGTATAGAACGACATTTCATAATTGGCCCATTCGTAGGCAAACTTATCGCTGATCTTTTTATCATCCGAAAGCATTTGTTTTAAATAATACTTCACAGGATGTTCCCCTTCTGGAACAAGGTTGGCAAACCTTTCCCAAACATCCGGAAAAAACTCCTTTATCCCGCCACCGATATAATGTTCGAGGCCATATTTATTAGCCAGCCAGATACCTCTTAAAATTAAACCCGAAACACGTTCAGGAAATTGAATGGCGTAAACCAGGGCAAGCGTACTACCCCAGGAACCTCCAAAAATGTATACCTTCTTAAAATTCAGTTTATCAAGAATAACATTGATGTCTTTCACCAGATCCTGAGTTGTATTGTTTATTATCGAACCAAAGGGCTTGCTTCTTGATGATCCTCTTTGATCGAAGAATATCACATTGTATCTTCGTTTGTCAAAAAATACTTTGCTTTTATCTCCAAAGCCTGCCCCCGGCCCGCCATGCAGATATATAACCGGGATGCCTTTTGGGTTGCCATATAATTCGTAGTAAAGTTGATGTCCGTCGGAAACATCAATGTAGCCGGTTTCGTAGGATTGAACATTTTTAGTTGATGCCATAGTATGCGTTTGTTAATTCGAAGTTATTGTTTGTATTAATATAATATTAGTATTGGGTTGATTTTAGGGATGAGATTGATTTTGTTACGAAAATTTCCGTGAGAAATGGCTGCCTTTAATCTGTTGTTGTTGTAAGTTTTAAAGATTGTCCTTTTTCTAACTGTACCAAAAGCGTTAAATTGTTTTGAGCCCGGCTTACCTGGTATTTTTTCTTATGCAACCTCAAAAAATTCCGAAAGCAAGGTTTTATATTCTTTAATGTATTTTTCGGACTTCACATTCATCCATGCCCAAATTGAAATTACAAAAACCACTAAGATTAAACCGGGTATTAGCATTGTAGTTCTACTAACTATCCCTGCAATAATTGCAACTAAAGCCAATCCGTATAAAATAGATTTAGTAAATGTTACGAGTAAATGCTGCTTAAACGTAATCTCTACTTTGCTATTATTTTCATTGTTGGTTTTTGATATTTTCCCATTTACAATTACCAGGTTATAGTGAAGAATTTTTTCACCATCATGAATTCGCCTTCTTAGCTTAAAAAATGATGTAGTATCTTCTTGAGAATCCACGTTAAATACAAATCCACTAATTGAAGACATCTCAGATTCAAGTTTCGAAAGGGACTGTTGTGGCGTGGTGTTTACTTTAAAGCTCCAGTTTTTCATGACCTTAGGTGTTAGTTAACAGGATCGATATCAAATGTTGTATGTGGTATTGGGTATTTCGAAGTACCTCAATTTTCAGTTACCAATGTTTTATTATTTGCAAAAAATTACATTTTTGGTATAACCTGCCAAATCCGCTAATCTTAATTTAGTGCACGTCGCAAGAGCTGGTAGTTTATAAATGCAAGCCTTTGAAAAGGTTCAAATATACGAATAAACTTTCAGGTTTTTTATAAGAAGTGTGGTAATTTTTGAGGAGCTAAAAGTTCCTCCACATCTTAATAAACCCTTCCGCAACAGGTAGAAGGGGTCAGGGATTCTTCCTCTCTGGGCTTACCTGATTAACAAAGTACTCCACTAATCCTCCTTATTTATCTATTGAAGATTCATGAAGAAACAAAAGTCATTCTAGAAAAAGTCTTGATGAAAATGGTTCAACAAGCTTTCTTTCAATGCAAAGATCCTGTTATTCGAGGGAGTCAAACATACCGTTTACATCAACTGCACTTTCGACAACTTTATTCATATGAATTCCCCATGATTTGTAGAACGGTTTATTAGCCACATACATGGATTGGGTTATGTAATCCTCCACCCAATCACATTTACTGATTTTCTTTAAAGGTGCCAGGTAGATATAGCCGGTGGCTATGTCAGACAAACCCAACCTTGGGTCAGAGAACTCCCAACCGGTACTATCCCGAAGAGTGGCAAATGGACTGCTCTCCACGTCGAAGCCAACGGGTTGATGACTCCGGTTTTCCATAACACGTTCCATGAATTCATCCATATCAGGTTGGTCGGAGCCTGAAGAAGAGAATCCGCGGTGTATAGCTATCTGAAATACTTTATCTGGATACTTTTGGGATAGCATGAATCCCATACGGGTTTTGCTGCCACCGGCTTTGCCCGGCATGGGGCAGCGAATTGTTGAGTGCGACGCACCAATCAGGATCACGCCCTTATTCCCTTCTTCAAGTATTCCATTAATTGCCTCACGTGCCATTAAAGCATCGCGAGCGACCATCTCTGGCATATCAGAAAGAATGCGAGCAATACGGAGCTTCTCCCATACAGGAGTATGCGAACCGGGCCCAGGTTCAATGCCAGCCATAGCGAAAGACATTACATCGATAGGTACACCAATTCCAACCACTTTTACTTTTGGTTTGCCGGGAGGAATTGTCTGGTTCAGTTTCCATACGGTCTCCATTACTTGCCAGTATCCTTTGAAACCCCATGCGCCCCAGGTGTCCATTGTACGAGCCAGTTCCAGGGCACGTTGGTGGTCGAATTCTGAGGCCATGACCAAATCCTCCACTGCCTGGTTTTCCGTCGCCATAAAAGTTTCCATTCCTATTCGGGTGACTCCTGCACGGTTATAAAGAATTGGAATCATCTCGTTGAAAAGTTGAAGTGTTTCCTTCTGTTCATGTTGTTCTCCAAATATCACCAATTGGTACTGTAAGGCCTTTTGAACAATATAGTCCTGGGGCGTCGAACCGAACTCATCAAGCCAAATGGCCAGATCGACTTGTTTTTCATCCCCTAATGAAGATATCTCGAAAAGTTGTTCAGGAGACCGGCTGTGTGATGGAAGGACATATCCTGACTTGACTGCCATTTTTCCTGAAACTTGTCCGGTTTCATACCATGAATAGGCATGCGACAGGAACAGCAGCACCATTGTCGCAGTAGCAATGATTATTCCGTAGCGGGCAATCCCAGGACCCAGTTGGCGATAAACTGTAGTTTTCCCTATGCGATCATGGAAAGTCCGCCGCCTCTGCAAGGCAAAAGCAGCAATGGTCCCAAATACAGCAAGGATCATGGGAATAAGCATTCCAAAAGGAATGTATTGTCGGAGGCCGAGTGGTTTCCAAAGGATAAACATTGCAATGCCAAAAAAGTAGATCAATAATGAGAATATTTTACCTAATGTCTCACGAAGTACAATACGGATGTAACGAGATTGTCCCCTGGAGTTCAACCTGACTGACAATCCACACAGAGCTTTGCCAGGTGTCCTTCCAAGCCATAGCATAAAAGCAACGGCATAGGCCATTACAAGTACCAGGAAGGCCATCTCCCTGGCTAAATAGATGCCAGCCATTTGTGCGGCTTCGGCGATCAGCCATACAATTACAGATACGATCAGAGCATCAAGCCAGGCAGCACAGACCCGACGCCAAAAACCAGCTTTCAGTTTTTTTTCAGTTGTGTCTTCCATTTAATCTGTTTTAAGTTCTGAATTGTAGTTATGCATTTCTGCAGAAGTTTGATTGATGGGAATAGCCTTACCTGTTATGATTAAGCAAATTTTCATTAAAGTGCAAATTTGGTTTTGTGTATTTTGCTTAGCAGAAAGTTCACAGCCTTTGCTGTCCTTTGAAAAAGTTCAAATATACAACAACTTTTGGGAGATGGCAGCCAAGGTGAAAGGTTCTGACAGGTGGGAGACCATAGCCCGATGCCCTTAACTACAATTACATTGGAACTGATTTCGTAAAAGAGCTTTCAAAAGTTGATTGCCTGATGAGAGCCACATGAAACAAGTGAGTCACTGCCTGCCCCGCAGGGTGGGATACGGTTCTGTGAAAGGTTTAGGTGTAAAATTCCCTTTTATCTCCTCGACTGGCAAATCGTTATTCTTTTAAGGCTTTTATTCAAATATTCTCTTTCGATGACTATACTTAATCCCAAATTCCTCAAGTTCTTCAAGAACAGGATTGTATATCTCCGGATAAATAGGTAATACTGAACCTCTCAATTTAATCTTTCCTTCTAGTATCAATCTTGTTGCGATAGCTACAGGTAATGAAACAGTCCTTGACATTGCACTGTCACCTCCAGTAATTCCTTTAACTACCATTGTTGATGACCATTTTTCCCTTTTGCCTTTAAAATCAACTACAATATCATCATGAAGCATCGCCATGTCATTTTCATCTGGTTGATACGACATTTTTTTTAGCATCAAATCAACCAATACATCTACATTAGAGCCTTTGTCGATAACTATTTGTTTTTCCTCGAAGAATCCCAGCCATCTTAACCTGTTAATAAAATCATCATTTGTTTCGAGATTAAAATAATTGGCAATTGCCTCTGCTCCATCTTCAGATGAGTTTACAAGGCGACTTAGAAACTCATTATATGTCAGATTTTCAAAATTTTTAACCTTTGAATGATCTAACAGATTCAGCTTCATGAATTTTCTTATCGTATTGCACCAGCCTGTAAACCTGAGAAGGCCTCTGTAGAAACTTACATTATCATCAAGTCCATAAGGTTCTTTATAAACTGCACATTTTCTGTTTGGGTAGGTTTCGAATGTTCCGAGGCCCTCAAGGTCAACAATACGAAAATGATCAAAAAGGTTTTTTGCCTCGATAATTTTACCTTCCCTGATATATTCCCCGGAAGCCATAGCTGATTTCATCAGTCCCTTTGGATTCCATGAAAACTTGTAACCAAAAGGGTTTCTGTTGTCTTCAAATGATGGTAATCCTGCTCCATAAGAATCAAGGCTAATAACTTTACCTCCTTTTCTTTTAATTTCATCAAGCGACTGTTTAATGCCCATGTGATCAATACCCGGATCTTCACCGATTTCATTTAAGATTATCACATCTGCCTTTTTAGCCTCATCATCCATTGCTGTTACTTCGGGAATTGTAAAATCCGTATGTATCATATGCTTTTTGTGCTTGATACATATTTTAGTAGATTCTACCTGAAAGGCAGGAGGGATGAAATTGACAACAAGATCAGCCTCGGGGACCATTTTGTCAAGCTTCTCAAAATCCGTTGCATCCCATTGAATTACAGTTGTATTTTCTCTTCCCCCTATTATTGCATGTGCTTTTGATACAGTTCTTGTAGCAATAATTACATGATAATTGCATTTATCCAAAAAATAATCCACTGCTGGTTTAACTACCATTCCGGCACCTAAGACCAATATTTTCTTTTTGTCCATAATAAAGTTTCTTAAAGTTGATAATTTACAATTATTATTTAGTTCCGGGTATCTTCTACTTTATGTTTGTCAATGTTTTCGCTATGAAAAGTTGCCGGCTGTGGAGTACGTTCTTGGCTGATTTTTACCAGACTTGAAACAAACTTCAAATGTTGAATTAATAATTGTCTCGGCGATTATTTATAAATGTTTGTGTGTGCTTGCATTAGCAGCGCACACCTACTACCAAACCTTTGAAAAAATCAAATATACAAATAAACTTTCAGGAGTTGGTAGAGGAGGTGAAAGTTATTTACAGGCGGGAGGCCAAAACCTGATACACGGAACTGCGGTAACATTGGAACCATTGTGAAAAATGACTTACTTAGGATTTCCGATGGCGGGCTAATCGATATACACTGTATTTAAAATTATCAATTATTCAGATCAATGCTAATCCATAAGACATAGGTATTGTAAAGTCTTTCTTGTTTTTATATTTCTCTATCCGATTAATTGAATTATCGCCTTGTCCTATTACTTTATGAAAAAGCTCTTCATAATTATGAAAAAACTGATAGGTATCAAATCGCTGTATCTTTCTAATTTTAAATTTTTTAATAGCTGCCCAACTTTTTCTTACTTTTTCATCCTCATCAGCAATATATGCCCACTCGGAACCTGGCCAATGGTCATTAATTAATATATTGGAACTCATTTTTAATGCATGATAAAATGCTCTTTCTGGGTCAGGTATTTCATGCAGACAGAAATCAAACATTAATAAATCCCCCTTCTCATTCACATCATAAAAATCTGAATGAATCAATGTAAACTTATCTGTAAAATTTTCTTCTTCTATACTGACTTTTAACCTTTCTAAGGCCACTTTGTCATTATCAACAGCTATTACATGTTTCGTTGTAAAAGCATATTCATAAAATTGTCCTCCTCCGGCGCCTATTGACAGAACTATTTTATCTTTAAATTCATAGAAATCAAGAAGATTACTGATCATTTCTTCTAAATCTACGGCCATATCTCATTTTTTTTATTCACCATCATGCATCAATCTGATATGCATGTTGCCCATTTTCCTAGCACCCTTCAGAAACAGTTCAAAATTAAAAATATAATTCCAGGGGTTAAGGAATAAGGTATGATTATTAATCAGAATCCACTACCAAACAATCACCTTTTTTGTAAAAACAACTTCCCGGGCAATTACCGAAACCATAACAATGCCGTTGTAAGCTCCAACACTAACTGTAGTGTTACTGCTGTTGTTGAGTTTTGTTTTAGTAATCAATTGCCCTGAAACACTATAACAGTTTATATCTGCCTGCACATCAGTCGTACTGTTAATGTGAATTTCGTTGCCCGCACTAAACACATCTATTTTCACAGGGGATGGCATTACAATTTTTTCAGGTGGGCTAAAGTGAAGCAGAAAACGGCCGGGAGAATCGCCCTCATCCGAATGAAAGGCATAGTTGGGAATCGTGCTCAACATATGTGTATGGCCGGTCTTTAAATCGCTGAGATAAATGGAATCCTGAAGGAAGTTATCAAGTCCTTCAATCTCAAAATAATATTCAGTGGATTTGTTTTTAATAAATTCAAATGTGATTACGGTTTCTTTTGAAAACTCAGGCAGTGTGTTCGTCGAAAGCGCCCCGTCGTCAATTACTGAATAAAACTGTGGGGCATATCCTGCCAGGAAGCGGCTGTCGAATTCAGGATCGAAACCTGTTGTTGCATAAGGATTTACTTTAATTAAACACTCCTGTTTTGTGTTTCCTTCAACATCATGAACCACCAGTTTCAATTGTTCAGCATCAACATTTTTATACCAGTGTATACCATGATGAGAACGGTCGGCAGCATCAATGGTTAAAGAACCCGGGGCTGTATTTACATGTACCATAAACCCCTGCATGGCAGGAATCAATCCTGAACCCGAAGGAATATCCAGGTAGCTTGCACTACTTTCTACCCAAATCTTGGCAATCGCATCAATATTCGTCAAAGCCCAGTTTGTATTATTCCAAACAAGGGAGCTCGAAAAAGGGTTTCCCAGTAAGTGCCATCCACTATTTTCAGAAGCGTTGGTATAAGTCAAGCCTGGTTTATCCACATCTGTATTTTGCAAAACACCTGAAAAAGTTTGAATGCTTTGAGTGGTATTGGCCATGAGGTATCCGCATCCGGATTCAAATTCAGTTTCAAAATCATCATTCAGATCACCTCCTTCAGCAGTTCTGTTCACCCAAATATTGTTCGCCTCGTCCCATTTGTAAAAATCGTTACCGGAACCTGGTGTGTGAAATTCGCTGATAGCCTGGGAATTTACCGGTGAAGCTAAAAAGTGCCATCCATGCAGGGCATTGCTGTATCCGTCGATATAGCGTTCAATATTTGCAATGCCGGTAATTTCCCCTTCCACAATCAAGGAACCTGTCAGTAAAGCATTTGATTTTATGGTAAGAGTACCTGAGTTATTCAGCTTGCCATTTACAGTAAATGCTTTTCCGGCATTGATGGTAACTGAAGCACTGCTTTGAATTTCCAGATGATTACACTGTGCCGGGCTATTGATGGCTTCATCAATAATTAAGCTGTTACTTGCATTTGAAATAGTGATATTATCGTTAGCGGTTGGAACCGTATTATTTCGCCAGTTTATTGCTGTACTCCAGTCACTACCCGACGAACCTTCCCAGACATGGGTATAGCAGGTAAAAGTATTCTTAAGCGCATTTGCTAATTTATCCCACCCCGTTACATCGTCTCTGAGCCTGCTTTTTTCAAGTTCGATGTTCAAATACCTGCCGCTGGTTGTTGTGGCATCCGAATTACATACATCAGCACTTGAATTGATGAGTCTGCCCTGGGTATTATAAAAACCCCTTAATCTTGTCCAATCCAAATCGACATGAGCAATTTTAAAGGTAAGTACATTGTCTTCGTTGTAGAGGTGGTTGCTAAGCGGAACAAGATAATCGGGATCGGGTGTAATTTGCGTGCCATTGCTTAATATTACGTAAGGATCGGAGGCATATTTGGCGAATCCATGCAGTTGCACAAAATAGGTATTGCTAAAATCATTAAACAGTATTTCTGTTGTACTTTGAAAGATGGATGTGGTAGTATGAGAAAGATCAGATATCCGGAAGTTTTGGTAATCTACGGAGCAAATAGATGTGGTTCCAGTACAACTGGACGGAAGTGAACTGTTACATCTGCTGGTTCCGCTTAAACAGAAAAACAGGGCTTGTGTTTCAATAAAGATATGTATCCCTTCATTGCCAGTGTAAAGGTCCTTTTTGGGATGTGGTGATTGAATTACAAGTGGCCGGCAATAGTCAGGATAGTAAACATAAGTTCCCCAGTAATTGGCACCGGTGGCTTCTAACACATAATACGTTTTATTGGGTTCTTCCGATGTATCCAAAAACTGAGTAATATCATAATCAATAGTAGCTGCTGAAGCATCTGCAAGGTCGTAATCACCATTCAAAAGAAAATCGAGGGTTGTGCTCCATGTAGCCAGGTCGGAAGGGCCGGGATCTGCATAATCATCGCCGGTATGACCGGGCATAGCAGAAATAATATTCGATATCTTAACAAAGAGATCACCTGATTCCTGCGTAACCTGGGCTGTGGATTTTGTTGAAAAATGTGTCATCAGTAACAAAGCGAAAAGGCTGGAAGCAAAAGTGTTTATTATTTTTCTTTCTAAAATGTTTTTGATGGCTGATCGAGTATTTGTAAAATGATGGTATAACCAGCATTTGGTACTTGCCGGAGTTGTAATAAAAAACTGGGAGTTGTAAAAGGTGATTTTTCTTTTTATCATTTTAGGGATACCTGATTTTTCACCATGTAAAGATAGGAATAATTAATATTGGGTGTTTCCATACTTATTTCAGACGAAAGTAATTTTAGAGTATTGTCCCCCTTTCCTCCTGGTATAGCAATGCAGCGGACAGGGAAGGGATTAAGGGGTTGGCTTTTAGTAGAAAATAGTTTTGCTGTTTTGTACAATTATTCGTTTCATAGCGTTTTGTATCCATTAAAATATGACAAAACTAAGACTGATATTCACCTTTTATAAATCCTACCTATTAGCTTCCTTACTCATTTCATTAAGTTGCATGAGTATAATTTTCGCCTATGGCCTGGAACCCTTTGCTGCACTTTTTTGGTTTAAAGTGCTTACACTTGCGTTGATATTTTTCTTCATAAACAATTATAAAAAGAAAGAGCTTTATTATTATCGAAACCTGGGTGTTTCAAAGTTGTTTTTGTGGATTTCTACGATTGCCATCGACCTGTCAATATTTATTCTTTTTGTGATATTAACGATTCAGATTAAATGAGCCAAACACTTGAAATTGATAGCGTAATTCTGGAATTTGACAACAAGAGAGTGCTTCAGGATGTGTATTTTAAAAGTGAAACTGGAAAAGTTTCAGGGCTTCTTGGCCGAAATGGTTCTGGGAAATCATGCCTGTTGAGGATAATCTATGGAGAGCTTATCCCAACGGACAGATCAGTTCGGTTAAACGGCCAAACATTATTTGATGCCTTTCAGTATCCCAACAATATCAGGTACCTGCCTCAATTTGGGTTTATTCCTAAATCTCTCACCATTAAAAGAATCTTCAAAGATTTTAAACATGATTTTTCGGATTTCATCAATGTGTTTCCGGGATTTAAAAAATACTATAACACACGCCTGAAAAAACTCTCTGGTGGCGAGCGGAGAATAGTTGAAATTTATTCAATATTGGTTTCGAAAACGAAATTCTGCATGATGGATGAGCCATTCTCACACGTTATGCCGGTGCATATAGATGCGATAAAGGATTTAATAGTTAGAGATAAGAAAAATAAAGGGATAATCATAACCGATCATTTATATCAGCACATCGTCGACATTTGTGATGAGCTTTATGTGATAAAGAATGGCAAGACTTATCTTACTAAAAGTCTCCAGGATTTGGAAACGCTTGGATATGCAAGAGTAGATAGAGCAACAAGCACTATTTAAATGTAATGAATTTATGTCATGATGTGTTATTTTTGACAAAAATTCAGTTCTGAATGCTTACATCTAAATTGAAAAATAAATGACTCCAAGAATTAAAATTTGTTGTATTGGTAGTATTGACGAAGCAAAGACAGCCATTGATTTTGGTGCTTCAGCATTGGGTTTGGTGGGCAAGATGCCAAGCGGCCCGGGAGTTATTTCTGATGAATTGATTTTTAACATTGCTAAAAAAGTTCCACCCCCGATCGCAACCTTTTTGCTTACAAGTGAAACCACTGCAGAAGGTATCATTAAACACCATCAATTGACACGAACAAATACCATTCAGATTGTGGATCAATTGGAGAGCGGTTTGTTCCTTAAACTTCGTAAAGCTATGCCGGCTGTAAAGCTGGTACAGGTTGTTCATGTAATTGATGAAGCGTCAGTGGACAAAGCAATTGAAGTGTCTGAATTTGTTGATGCAGTATTGCTGGATAGTGGAAATCCAAACCTTCTGGTAAAAGAGCTTGGCGGAACGGGCAGGGTTCATAACTGGAAGCTTAGCAGAAAGATCTGTGAAAGTTTAAGGATTCCTGTTTTTCTTGCCGGCGGGATTAGTGCTAAAAATGTATCAAGGGCTATTGATGAGGTACAGCCATACGGAATTGATCTCTGTAGTGGTGTTCGAACGAATGGCAATTTGAATAAAAATAAGTTAGAACTCTTTTTCAAAACTGCATTTGATTAACGACTGAAGCAGGCTATTCAGAATAATATTAAAACCACAGAAGTAATTTTTTGAGTCAAAGTAAACAAATCACTCGATCGTTTGTTTAACTTCCAATCCAATCGAATTACCTCACATTATAGAAAATTACTCTTCACCTTTTGGACTTAAATTCCATATGTCCTAACAATTCACCTACTTTTACGCTTTTATCCAAAATTTATGACTTTCAAAGAATTAAAAATAATAGAACCCATCCTGCGTGCGCTCAGAAACGAAGGATACACACATCCAACTCCTATTCAGGAACAATCTATACCAATCTTACTGCGCGGAAAAGATCTGCTTGGTTGTGCTCAGACGGGTACTGGTAAAACAGCTGCTTTTGCTATCCCCATCTTGCAGCACCTCTGCCTCGACCGGCAAAGAAATGTTGGGCAGCGCAAAATAAGGGCACTCATCGTCACGCCAACCAGGGAACTTGCGATACAAATCGCGGATAGTTTTACGGTGTACGGAAAATTCACCGGCATCAAGAATACCGTCATTTTCGGTGGAGTGAAGCAGGAGGCCCAAACCCAGGCACTTCGCAGAGGTGTGGATGTGCTTGTGGCTACACCCGGACGATTACTGGACCTGATGGAGCAGGGTTTCATTTCTCTAAAGGATGTAAAATATTCCGTTCTTGACGAAGCCGACCGGATGCTCGACATGGGTTTCATTCATGACATTCGGAAAATCATAGCAAAATTACCGGCAAAACGTCAATCTCTTTTCTTTTCGGCGACTATGCCTCCTGCCATTGTAACTTTATCTCGCAAGATCCTGGGAAATCCAGAAAAAGTTTCGGTGAAGCCTGAGCAGGCAACGGCTGAGAAAGTAGAGCAATCAGTTTATTTTGTGAGCAAAAAGGGAAAATCAAAATTACTGGTTCACCTGTTAAAAGAGCAACCTGACGATTCAGTGCTGGTCTTTTCACGGACAAAACATGGTGCAAACAAAATTGTGAAGATTTTAGGGAAGGCTGGTATAAATGCTGATGCCATACACAGCAATAAATCACAGGGAGCACGGCAACGGGCACTCGGTAATTTTAAAAGTGGCCTTACTAGGGTTCTGGTTGCCACCGATATTGCTGCCCGTGGCATTGATGTGGAGGAATTGGCATTGGTTATTAATTACGACTTGCCAAATATCCCCGAGACTTATGTTCATCGCATTGGCCGTACAGGCCGGGCGAGTGCCAGCGGAATTGCGCTTTCCTTTTGTGATACTGAGGAAAAACCCTATCTGAGAGATATCCAGAAGCTGATCGGGCAACAAGTTCCCGTTATTGAAGACCATCCGTTTGTTGATTTTGGGATTGAAGATGCAGCAGAACATCAATCGAAACCACCAAGAGGGCAACAAAAACCTCGTCCGGGGAGTCAACATCAAACCAGTGGGATTCACAAAAGGCAGAAATCACGAAGGCCTTACTCACAGAAGCGACGTTAGTCGGAAGTTAAATCCCAGGCCCAAAATTGCTAATGATGATCGTTTGTAAGTAGGGCATGAAAATGCAAAATTTATTACCGATTATTTAATAATAACATCGGTTATTAACATGTGAATACCAGAGAGCATGTTTACCTAATGTAATGATTAAATGAGTTTTTCGTCTCGCTATTGGTTTGAGTAAATAAAGATAAATAGTGTCTATGTTAATAAAAACGTATCTTTGCAGAAATTTCAGATTTGAAAATTTGTGCTTAATCTACTAATATCCCCTCACCATTAGTTTATCAACGCTCACCTTTTTAAATCCAATATTTAAAACTTTTAATGACAGATTTTATAATTTTGCTTTAGTTCAGATGATTTTAAATGTAGAGCCAACTTTTATAGTTAAGGCCACAACAGAAAAGATCAATTGAACAATCAAATCAATCTTGTTGTTAAATACAATACACACATTAAAATTTATAATTATGAACATTTATGTAGGAAACCTTGATTTCAAGGTAGACGAAAATGACCTGCAAAGGACTTTTGAAGAGTATGGAACAGTAAGTTCCGCTAACGTTATCACTGACAAGTTTAGTGGTAGAAGTAAAGGATTTGGTTTTGTAACCATGGATAACGACGATGAAGCAAACAAGGCTATTGAGGAACTTAACGGTACTTCAATAAAGGATAGAGAAGTTGTGGTTAATGAAGCCAGGCCAAAAAAATCCACCTATTAATATTTTATAACCTATTTTATTATGGCAAAAGGAAAAGTAAAATGGTATAATGAATCCAAAGGATTTGGCTTTATTGAATCAGAATCCGGTGAAGATATTTTTGTTCACCGTACTGGTTTAGCCAATTCTTATGACGGACTTCAACCTGATCAACAAGTTGAATACGATACCAAACAAGGAGATAAAGGGCCATCTGCTATTAACGTGAAGACTGTATAATTCATTTAAGGTGAATTCATTCAATATTGGAGATCTTAAAATACCCGTTCCAATCATTCAGGGAGGAATGGGTGTTGGCATCTCCTTATCTGGCCTTGCTTCGGCTGTGGCCAACATGGGAGGAGTTGGAGTAATATCATCAGTTGCTATTGGTCTCACCAGTGATAATGCTACAACAAATTACAGGTTAAATAATATCACTGTCCTTAGCAATGAAATAAGAAAAGCAAGGGAGCAAACCCTTGGTGTGCTTGGGGTAAATATTATGACCGTGCTAACCAACTTCTCCGACATGGTTCGGACTTCTATTAAAGAAGGCATCGATATCATATTTTCTGGCGCCGGATTGCCCCTCGACCTGCCCAAATATTTGGAAGACGGGATAAAAACAAAGCTCGTGCCTATTGTATCTTCGGCACGGGCAGCGACCATTATTTGTAATAAATGGAAGCAAAATTTTGATTATTTACCCGACGCACTTGTTGTTGAAGGTCCGAAGGCTGGTGGTCATCTGGGTTTTAAACCAGATCAACTAAACGATGAGAGCAATAAGCTTGAGAATCTTATTTCAGAAATACTGAAGGTAACTGCATGGGTAAAGGAGAAGTACAATAAAGAAATTCCGCTGATAGCTGCTGGTGGTATTTTTACCGGAAAAGATATGTTTCAAATTATGAAACGTGGTGCGTCGGCTGTGCAATTGGGGACTCGTTTTGTAGCTACGGAAGAATGTGATGCCTCAATTGAATTTAAAAATGCATTTGTTGAGGCAAAAGAGGATGATATAAAAATAATAAAGAGTCCGGTGGGATTGCCTGGGAGATCAATTTTTAATCAGTTTCTTGAGGATGCAAAAGAAGGAAAGAAAAAGCCTGTTGTTTGCAAATCGAATTGTATAAAAACATGTAACCCCAAAACAACATCATATTGCATCTCTGATGCTTTGGTGGCAGCATACCATGGGAACCTTTCAGACGGTTTTGTTTTTACCGGTGCAAATGCCGGACTGGTTCATGAAATATCAACTGTTAGTAAAGTTTTTGCAGAACTTAAGGAGGAATACAAGCAAGCTGAGCAAGAAGATTAATTCATGTTTTGTTCGGGAATTTAAAAAAATAATCACTGTTTCATAAATAGAAATAGTAACTTTATCGGGCAGAAATCAAATTTAATAATAAAATACTAATTAATATAGGACAATAAATTTATGGGCAGATCGCAAGAAACATTCAATAAAAAGGAAGTTAGAAACAGGAAAGAAAAGAAGAGAAAAGAAAAGGAAAAGAAAAGACTCGCTGGAAAGGAAATTGAAAAAAAGAGCAGTCTTGACGATATGATAGCATATGTCGACGAAAATGGTATGATCTCTGAAACTCCTCCTGATCCCACCAAGAAAACAAAAATTAAATCGGAAGATATTGAAATTGGTGTGCCAACCCGCGATTCTGTAGAATTTGATCCTATTCGAAAAGGAACTGTAACCTTCTTTAATGACTCGAAAGGATATGGTTTTATCAGGGACTCAGAAACCAAGGAAGATGTTTTTGTACACGTAAATAATTTGGAAGAAGAGATAAAGGAAGGTAACCTTGTTAGTTTTGAAGTGGAAATGGGTCCAAAAGGGCCTGCAGCTGTACGTGTAAAAATTGTTAAGTAAATTAAGGTTAGTCAGATTTTACCTTAATTTTGGATTCTATACATGCCTCGATTCTAGTACAGTCAATTGTAATTTAACCTCTATTGATAATTTCAATTTTTAACAATTGAATTTCAAACCTTCCCAGTGTATTCAGTATCTGTCAACAGTGATGTTTCATGCCAGCCAAACGGCATAACTTTATTTGCTAACTGCCTGAATCTAACGTTTACCCAATCACCAATCTTTATTTCTGTCAACAGGACTGTTGAGGGGATTTGCACTAAAAGAATTCAAACTAAGCTGATCCAACTACAAAAAATGCATATAAAAACTTTTTCTCTCGGCTGTTTTTTGCAGTTTGACCCCACTAGTACTGTGCAGAATTACTACCCAGAAAGACTCCTATAAAACCAAAACCATCATCACCAGCCAATTAATTATTACCTTAGTCAGAACAAATTACACAAACAAATATGAAAGAACGAAACGATTTAAAATTAGCAGTACTTATTGATGCAGATAATATCCCTTATTCGAATATTAAAGGGATGCTCGATGAGATTGCAAAGCTTGGAACACCTACAATAAAAAGAATTTATGGAGACTGGACAAAACCTACAGTATCAGGTTGGAAGCCTTCATTGCTTGAGCATGCCATAACTCCTATCCAACAATATAGTTATACTACAGGCAAAAACGCCACTGATTCAGCGATGATTATTGATGCCATGGATGTTTTGCACAGCGAGAAAGTTGACGGTTTTTGTCTGGTGTCCAGCGATAGCGATTTTACACGACTGGCTACCAGGCTGCGTGAATCAGGAATGCTGGTCATTGGAATTGGTGAAAAGAAAACACCCAAACCCTTTATTGTGGCTTGTGATAAGTTTATTTACATCGAAATAATTGGTGCCAAAGAAATTCCTGCAACGAAAAAAGTAACAACTTCGGCTCCTGCTGAAACCTCGAAATTTGATATAATTGATAAGAAATTCATTCGATTAATCAAGACCTCCATTGAAGATATTGCCGATGATAATGGCTGGGCTTTCCTTGCAGAAGTTGGTTCCTTGATCATCAAAAAGAAACCTGATTTTGATCCCAGGAATTATGGCTTCTTAAAATTAACTCCATTGATAAAATCTTTGCGTAAATATTTTGATATTGATGAGAGAGAGGTGGAGAAGACACGTATAAAACATATTTATGTGAGAATTAAAGAATAGGTGAGGAGTTAACGCAACGTGGCGAATTGCAAGATCAGGAAATATCCAACACCTTGATGAAGTTTGAGATCATGAGGTTTTCCCAAGCCTACATGAACCATCTACTCAAATCCCGTTTTAGTAAATCTTCAAGGGCTTTAATGTCCTCACTAAATATTTCGTTGGTAAGCCATTTTTTGCTTCATCTAATCCTTGAGAAGACATTACCGGTTTGCTGTTTAGGTTATTCGCAAAGTATTGGATGCCTTTTCTCAGTTTGTTTGAGGGAATGATTTTTTTCAACATTTGATTTACCGGGCTTGCTGTATTGACCATCCGGTCGATGGTCCTGGAGATAGGATTTGTTGTTGGCATCAACTTAACGTGGATGCTAACATCCTCAGGTAGCACCTCAAGAAAGTCAAAACTCTCTTTTACCAGCAATTTTCGATTGCTAATAAAATCCTCCTCGAAAAGTACAACTTTAATATTTTTACCAGGAAAAAGATCGAAATATCTTTTAACCTGGGAATAATAACAGCTTCTTTCAATGTAACTGAAATCTCTGTTCAAAGGCTCACTATTTTCTATCCTTTGAAGGTTTTTCTGCAGGGCTTTGTCAATGGAGTCCGTTTCCCAGCCATATTGATTCATCATTTTATAGTGTGAAATAGTACGATTAGCTGGATTACGCAACATGATAATAATCTTTGTTCCTTCTCCGAGCATATTTAAAATGCGCTGAGCTGCTTCCGGGTGGAACAGATAAATAGGGGTGGCCTCCCCAACTGCAACAGAATCAGGGTGAATATTAAAAAAAGTTGAGTAAAATTCTTTCCCGCGATTGTACTTCTCTTCATAATCAAAAAAGTGTACTTCCTTGATGTTCGACATTGTGATGCGGCTATGCTGGTTCATAATTTCGTACATCGAAGTAGTTCCAGCTTTCATTGCGCCAACAATTAAGAAGTTAGGCAGAGATATTCGTTTCATATCACTATTGTTTCGCTTTCAAAATTAATCAAATCAATAAAAGGAATTATACTTTTGTTATCTTCATTAACTGATCGAAGGTTTTGAGATGGCCTCTTGTTTCTTTTAATTATTTTTGCAAATACTTTATATGGAAGGAAAAAAGATACTAATCACCGGGGGTATGGGGCTGGTAGGCTCCAACCTTGCAATCAGACTTTTCGAGTTGGGGGCTCATGTAACCCTTATCGATAGTATGCATCCCAACTATGGTGGGAATTGGCATAATGTAGCAGGTTATGAGAATAGGTTTGATATCCAAATTGGTGATGCTGCTGATGTTGACTTGATAAGTAAACTGGTGAAGAACAAGGATTTTATTTTTAACCTTGCAGGGCAGCGAAGTCATATCGATTCGATGGAGAATCCTTTGGACGATTTGAAAAGTAATATTCTTACTTCGCTTGTACTTTTGGAAGCTTGTAAAAAACATAACCCTGGAACAAAAATTATACATACCGGTACAAGACAGATTTATGGCCGGCCTGAGTACCTGCCTGTTGATGAAAAACACTCCACAATTCCTGTGGATATTAACGGAGCAAATAAACTTACCGCTGAAAAATATCATTTAATTTATCATCGCAATTTCGGGATCAGGACGGTTATTTTCAGGCTTACCAATACTTACGGTCCTCGTATGAGAATAAAAGATGGCAGGCAGACTTTCCTTGGTATTTGGATTAGAAACCTGCTTGAAGGGAAAAAATTCAAAATATTTGGGGATGGCTCACAGTTGAGAGACTTCAATTATGTAGATGATATTACAGATGCAATGATCAAAGGTGCCATAGCAGAAAAATCCAATGGAAAGATTTACAACCTGGGGTCCGACGAAGTGGTTTCCTTGCTTGACCTGGCAAAAATGCTAAAAGAAATAAATTCCGCGGTGAACTATAATTTGGTTAACTTTCCTCAAAATCACAAAACCATCGACATTGGAGATTATTACACCGATTTTAGCTTTGTGAAAAATGAATTGGGCTGGAGTCCGAAATGTAATTTAAGCAAGGGGCTACTAAAGACCATTGACTATTTCAGTGAAAACAAATCCTTTTATTGTAAATAATACAGGAACAACATGCCCATTCCAATTGCCGATCCAAAACGTTGGTTTCAGAAACACAATACCGAGATTGCGAAGGTTATTAATGAGGTAATTGAAAAGGGAAATTATGTTCTTGGCCCGCAGGTACTGGCATTTGAAAAGGAGTTTGCCAACTGGAATGGAAGCAGGTTTGCAGTAGGTGTAGGCAATGGTACCGATGCCATTTTATTGTCATTAATGGCGCTAAATATTGCAGATGGTGATGAGGTAATTACCTCATCTCATACTTCGGTAGCAACCATCTCAGCTATTGTACAGAGCGGTGCAACCCCAGTCCTTATTGATATTGAAGAAGATTCGAGATGTTTGAATCCCGAATTGATTGAACCGGCTTTAACGAGCAGAACCAAAGCTATTCTGCCCGTTCATATTTATGGTTATCCGGCTCAAATGGATGTTATCTTAACAATTGCTACAAGACACAATTTGGTTGTGGTTGAAGATTGTGCTCAGGCACATGGAGCTGTTTTTAAAAATCAAAAAGTAGGAACCTTTGGGCACACAGGCGCATTTAGTTTTTACCCAACAAAAAACATTGGGGTAGCCGGTGATGCTGGGATTGTTGTTACCAATGATGAAAGCGTGGCAAAGAATCTATTTGCACTTCGAGAGTATGGTGCACTCTCAAAACGCCTGGTCAGCGATATGCACGGGATTAATTCACGGCTCGATGAACTGCATGCCGCCATGTTACGAGTCAGGTTGAAATATTCAAGTAAAGACCAACACAGAAGAAATGATATAGCAGAATCCTATATTTCTGGCATGGCAAGAATCGGTGATCTTAAGATACCTGTACTTCCTAAAGACGGATTACATGCCTGGCATCTTTTTGTGGTCGAATCAATGTTCCGTGATTTATTATCGAAATATCTCCTCGAAAATGGAATTTCTGCCGGGTTACATTACCCAATCCCTGTTCATCAACTGCCAGGCTATAGTAAGCTGGTAAAGATTCCGGGGCTTTTATTACAAACAGAAAACCTATATCAGAATATGTTAACGATTCCACTTTTTCCTGAACTTACCGATGAAGAGATTGTTTGTATTGTTGATAGAATAAAAAAATGGTGTCCCAAATAACACATTGACAAATTTATCCTGTATATGAATCAGAAAAATGAATATTTCTTTTGTGGCATTGCTTCACCCTATGTTTTTGATAGCCTGGAAATAGCATTCAGAGCCAACAATCATATAGCTGGGTTCATCCACAATACACCTGAAATTGAAGCACCAGCTGATTTATATCCAATATTATCGTTGGACGATTTGCAGCATCTTGATCGCAATAGTAAAATGGTGATTCCACTAATTACCCCAGGATACCGGAAAAAAATTGAACTTGAACTAATAGAATTGGGTTTTGATTCCTTCCCTGATTTAATCGATCCTACTTCTGTTATTGCCAGAACGGCAAAATGGGGAATTGGGTTTCAGGTAAATGCTGGAGTAGTAATAGCTTCCAGGTGTAGATTTGGCCGCCATGTACTCATAAACCGTAGTGCATCCATTGGGCACGACGCTATTGTGGAAGACTATGTTAGTTTTGGGCCGGGTGTGGTAGTTTGTGGTAGTGTGTTAATAGGCACTGGAACTTTTGTAGGAGCAGGTGCAACAATAGTTCCTGAAAAAAAAATTGGGAGGAATGTGGTGATAGGAGCGGGCGCCGTGGTTACTGTCGATGTTGCTGATCATACAATAGTGTCCGGAAATCCTGCCAGGGTTATGAAAACGGGTATTCCGGGTTATAACAAAGTTTCTGTTTAGCTGAAGGATGAATAAGATATTGATATATAGTCAGGTTGGGATGCTTGGGGGATCACTGAGAATGTTGTATAATCTCGGAAAATTTCTTTCGATAGATCAGCACGTTACTATATGTCTCAGGGGTGTTACTGAAACGGTCAGAAAAAGATTGGCCTGGAATCAGTATTTCTCACTGATAGCTGAGCAGGAATTGCCAAACAAAGCTAAATTTGATGTTGCACTTTTTCATCTGCCATTTGGGGGCGATGAATTCTTGAGTAAAATTTCTTTTCGACACTCAGCATTGGTTGTGATGGAAATCCAAAGCAGGCATACAATTCAGCTATCAATGCAGGAAGCCAAAAATTTCCAAAAAGTCATTTATCTTCATGATGAACAATTACTCTCAATTCAACGCCTGTTCAAAAAAAATCAATGTTATCTTTTACCCATCATCAATAACGTTGATTTTGATTTGCCCTTTCAAAAGACAGACCAGATAGCATCTATTGGCGTATGGCAATACAAACATAATATGGCAAAGGTATTGAGTATATTGAAGAATTCTGCTCTGAAGATCAAGTTTAAATTGTATTCAGAAAGGCCGCCTACACTTAGAGAATTAGGATTAATGATACCAGGTTATTATTACCAGGCAAAAGTAAGCAAGCGCCTTGTTTTTTCTGGGTTGGAGTGGAATCCTGCGAAAATATATTCCGGGTTCGATTGCTTGTTACACCTGCCTTCAGAAGGTAACGGTACCAGCATAGTAGTAAGCGACGCACTCGCATGTGGGAAATTGGTAGTGTTGTCGTCGCTGAAAGGCTATAAAGAAGCTTATTCGAAATTTCCGGGAGTGCATTTCATCGATGATCTGGGGGATAATCTGGGCGATTTGCTTCAGAATTTTAATAAAATTGAATCTATAGCAATAAAAAAGGAATATCAAAAACATTACTGTCGATCAGATGTTCTTATGCTATGGAAAGAAACTTTACTATCATAGCTTAAGTTAATATTATTGAAAAAAATTTTGGTACATATTGGGATGCCAAAAACAGGCAGCAGCGCCATACAAGCGTTTCTTGCCCTAAATCAATCTAAATTGAAAGGATTAGATATTTTATATCCTAATCCTGATAGGTTTTTGGAGGGATTTCAAACCAGTAGCGGGAATTGTTATTTTTTTCATGAACTATTTGCTAAAAATAAACTCAAGAAAATACGCAGCTATATTGATAAACATTTTGATCAAACCGACAAAAACTTAATCTTTTCCTCAGAAGTACTGTTTCACTCCTTAAGACTTTACCCCGAACGTTTTTTCAAAGTATTTAGTCACTATAATTTTAAAATTATTTGCTATGTCAGGCAACAGGAATTGCTTTTCTCCAGTGCCTGTAAACAAATGATCAAAGGCCGAGGCTTAACTGCTCCGGAGTTGGAAACTGTAGAAAAGCAGTTTGATTTTTTCACTTTACTTATGGGAACTCAGAAATTTACTGCTACAGAAAATATTGTTGTCCGTCCATATGAAGAAGGCCAATTTTATAAGCAGAATATCTATGATGATTTTTGTAAGGTAATTGGAATAAACAGAGATGACTCATTTTGCATGCCCGAGAAAAATGTAAATCCTTCACTGAATCAATCAGCACTTGAGTATCGCCGACTAATGAATATTGTTAAAATCGATCATGATAATTTTAAAAAGCGGATTTCATATAATAATATACTCACTTGCTTTTCTGTTGATTCGGCATCCTTAGGAACACATCAGGGATATTCATGTTTTTCGTTGGCCCAACGTAAAGATATTTATGACAGGTATAAGACAAGAAATGATCAATTGGCTAAAGTTTTTTATGACAATAAACCTCTTTTTACTGAAGTAGTTTCCAATGAAAAGAAATCTGATGGTTTTCGGTACGAACTGGCACCTGAAGAAGCCGAGAAAATTTCGAAATATATTTACAGGAAAAGGAAGAAACTATTGATTGAATTGTACGCCCTACTAGCTATGCAAAAGGACACCTGTTCATTCCCTGAAATAAAAAAAGTACTTTTGCCAGCCGTTGAAGTGATTTTAACAAAAAATGAAAAGAAAAAAGCACTGATAAAAGGTAAAATCCGGTTAATACAACAACTCATACCTTTTAAAACTAGAACGAAATATCACGAATTAAAACACCGGTATTCAATTCAATATTTTAAGATTCAAATACAGAACAGATTTTAGTATTTAGATGAATAAGCAGCAATGAAGGCAAATACACACAGTAATAATTTTATACTCAACCTGGCACCAACAGGAGTTATTCCTACCAAGCTTATGAATCCACATGTGCCCATCACTCCGGGTGAGTTAGCAAATGATGTTAAAGAATGTTTGAAGCATGGATTGTCATCGATACATATACATGCACGCGATGAAAATGGTGTGAACACTAATGACAAAGAGGTTTATTCTAAATTTATTTATGCAGTAAAAAATGTTGACGACTCACTTCCTGTTTGTGTTTCATGTACAGGCAGGATCGATCCAACGTTTAATAACAGGTCTGCTGTTCTGGATATTGAGGGTAATTTGAGACCCGACATGGCTTCTCTTACATTGGCTTCTTTAAACTTCCCTAAGGGCGCAAGTATAAATGAACCAGATACCGTTATTCGCCTAGCTGAAAAAATGCAAAATAAAGGGATCAAACCTGAATTGGAGGTATTTGACCTGGGGATGATGAATTTTGCTCATTACCTTATCAAAAAGGAAATTCTTGAGCCCCCGTACCTTTTTAACTTTATTCTAGGAAACATTGCTTCTGCACAGGCCCGGCTAATGCATTTGGGAATGCTCCTCAGTGAGTTGCCTGAAAACTCAGTTTGGTTGACTGGAGGAATTGGGACAGCACAATTGCCTTCTGCATTTTTGTCTTTGTCGCAGGGGGGTGGTATCAGGACTGGCCTTGAAGATAATATTTGGTTAGATCAAAATAAAACAAAACTAGCTACCAATGAGAATATGGTGAAACGAATCCATAAACTTGCTGGCATGCTTGATTTAACAATGATGTCGAGTAGTAATTTGAGACAAAAGTTGAATTTATCGCGGTAATCTTCCAGCCTTTCTTTCAATAGTATCATCTTAAAATAATTGATGAAAGAGAACATCTTCTTGCAATTGGTTAATGCAGTATGGAACCAATATCCTGGATCCATCTAACTTTATTCATTCCCCACAAACCGATAAGGATTGCTTCGGCAGCATCATCAGTAAGTGAGGTGGCTCTGTTTGAGGCCAAATTATCGATAACCTGATGAGCATAATGAAGAGCGTTGTGTTTGGCATCTTTTCCACTGCGTTGCTCCCTGTTGAGCAAGATTTCTTTCCGCCAATCCTCGGCCATGGTGGAGATCACCTCAATGTTTTTCCGTTCTGCCTCCTGAATCCACATTTTCAGTAAAGGTCCTCCTCCTTCAATAACAAGATACCGCATGTCGTCTTCACTTAAAATGTTTGGAATTGCTTTTTTTAGTCTTGCTTTGTTACCATAGTTATGAGATCGGTACCACAATAGTCTCCCATCCGAACTATACATGGCCAGGCCTGTTTTAACTCCTAAATCTATGGCTAGCAGTAACTCCATTTTTTTAACGAAATTAGATATTGTGTTTCAATCATTTTAACATTGCCTCCCTAAACCCCAACCCTGTAATAGCTTGCATAAAACTGGTAACGACCAATGATTTCTTCAATAACTATCAGGGCGAAGATCATTGCAAAAAAACGAACGTGCGCATGAAAATTCGCTGAAATTCCAGGTAACCTGAAAATGAAATAAATTAAAAAGGTCATCGAAATAAACAAAATAAATATCCTGACCATATGAAGTGTTTGATATGTTCCTGAGTTAAACGAGACCTGGTTGATTCCAACAGGGCTTGCTTCGGCAAGTTTTGATTGAAAAACTAAGGTTGCAATTATTTCGATGGCAAGAAAGATTGCCAGAGCCCAACTCACCACGATGATGGATTTTGGTAAAATAAATCCTGATTCCGGGATTGTAATGTTGAAGTGAACCAGTAAAACAATAGTGGCTCCACCAGTGGTCAATGCAGATAAACAAAAGCCCAGAGGAGTGTGCCAGGAATTCCAGGAGGGAATGGTAGGTATTAAATACACCATAGAAATCATAGCCACCAATAAAATTCCGGCAAAAGCAGAGAATAATAAAGTGGTTGGAAGGAGCCATGTTACAGCCGGGTTGATCTTCCTAGTTAGGAATACCAGCAATACACAGGTGCCAAAAATAAGTACGGTAAAAATCTCACGGCTAAGCCATGAGGATGATAAATGGTTTAATGCATTGGTAGCATTCAATCGCTTGCCAAGGTGAAAAAATGAAAAGAGTACAGCAATCGTTATCACCATCAGAGCTAAAAAATCCGGGGCCAAAAAGCTGACGCCTGAAGGAAGTAGTTGAAATGCCTGATGATCGAAAAAATAAATAATAGTAATGTAAAGCATCAGGCCGGCTCCAAATTGTGACAGCAATGTAAAAAATATCAACGACCAGGCTTTATTTTGCATTTCGTACCTCCTCTAAATTTGATACTTCGGGTTGTTCCAGTTCTACATGATCTGAGCTGCGATGTGGGTGAACCAAAATTGATGGCTCGGTATGATAGCGGTTGGGTAGAGGATAGATGTCGTCACGTTCGCCATATTTTTTGATTAACTCATCGTATTCACCAAAATCCATTGCACGCATCGGGCAGGCATCAACACATGACGGGTTTTTATCCCGTTGTACGTAATCTGCGCACAGGTTACATTTTGTCATTATACCGGCATCTTCTAAAAATTGTGGTGCGCCATAAGGACACACCCATTCGCAATATCTACAACCCATACACATTTCAGGATCAATATCTACAATACCATTCTCATGTTTGCTGATGGCTTTTGTAGGGCAGCCTTTCAGGCAAACCGGATCCTCGCAATGATTACATGCAAGTGAAACATTGTAAGCGTATACATTATTTTCCCATACTTTACCCCGTTGAATCCACTCCCCACCCGTAACTTCGTAAACGCGTCTCCATAGTACACCCAATGGTAGATCGTGCTTATCTTTACAGGCAACCTGGCAGGTTTTGCAACCTGAACAGGCGTTTGCATCGAAGTAAAAGGCCAGTCGTTTCATTAGAATATCATTATTGTTTCTCCACCTCTGCCATAATCGTATGTTGTGCATTACCAAATGCCAGGGGTGTCCACCGTTCAGAAGTTAAAGTATTTGTCGAACCTCCAATATCATTGCCGTTTTCATCGGGTTTCCACCAGGCGCCCTGGGGAATGGAAACTACCCCGGGCATAATTCTTTTGGTAAGCCTGCAAGGTAATATCACAGTTCCACGGTCGTTAAAAACCTTTACCTTATCCCCATCTTTTATGTTTCTTTTCGCAGCGTCAACCGGATTGATGAATACCCGTTGCGGGAAGGCTTCACTTAGCCAATCGTTGTTGTCGTGGGTTGAATGCACCCGGGGCATATAGTGCGGCCCGATTACCTGCATCGGATATTTTTCTGCTGCGGCATCAAAAGGGCTTTCCCATTCCTGAATGTATTTAGGCACAGCCGGAATTTCCTCTGGATTATTCATCTCGAACAATTGCTTCGAAAATATCTCGATCTTACCTGAAGGTGTGGGAAGTGGGTGCTTAATTGGATCATTCCTGAAATCTTTGAATGCAATTTTTGGTTCAACAACATCCACAGCATACACACCGTTATTTGATTTTTCGAGATCATCCAGGCCGGGAATTTCAGGGAACCTTGTTTTGCGGTATTCTTCAATAAATTGTTCTATCCAGCCGTGTTCATCTTTTCCTTCTGTAAAGGCCTCTTTTAGTCCCAGTTTTTCAGCAATATCTGCACAAATGCGGTAATCACTTAAGGTTTCCCAGGGTGGTTCGATCACTTTTGGCATGAGCATAACATCGTCACCGTATTTCCAGCCGTCCTCTAATCCCCAGGTTTCAAACTGTGTGCATGCCGGTAGCAGCAGGTCAGCATACATCCCGGTAGGAGTGAGGAAATTATCCTGTACCACAAAAAACTCTACGAGCGATTCATCCTGCATGATTTTTCTGGAGCGGTTGATATTTGCATGTTGGTTGATGATTGCATTTGAGGCCACAGCCCAGATCATTTTGATGTTGTTGTCGAGTTTTTCAGCTCCGGTAACACCATCTGCAGGGCCCATTTCCTTTCCTCGAATAACTGCTTCAGACCATAGAAATGTAGGTATCTTCGCTTTAACAGCATTTTCACCTTCCGGGAAAATCGACCACATTGCCCCACCATCGTTAGCCTGCAATGCAATTCCACTGGCCCAGCCTCCCGAATTTCCTACATTTCCGGTTATTGCTGCAAGTACGCATCCTCCACGCACAGGTTGCTCTCCATAAGCCCTACGTTGCATTCCGTATCCCTGGTAAAGCATAGCCGGTTTTGTAGTAGCATATTCACGAGCAATTCTTGCTATTGTTACCTGAGGAATCCCGGTAATTTCTTCGGCCCATCCGGGTGTTTTAGCTTGTCCGTCATTTGTTCCTAATATATAATCTCTAAAACTTTCTTCCTTCTCCAATCCATCGGGCATTTGGGTTTCATCGAAACCAATACAGTGGGTCTTGACGAATTCTTTGTCATAAAGACTTTCATCAATCATTACATAAGCCATTGCGCTCATCAATGCATTGTCGGTGCCGGGGCGAATGGGGATCCATTCGTCAGCCAACGATACCACACTCAATGTCATTCGCGGGTCGATGCAAATCACTTTTGCACCCTTTTCTTTGGCTTTCTTTAAAAAATACTCACTGTTGGTACCATCACGCATTTCCGATGGGTTCCAGCCCCACATGATGATGTACTTTGAATTGATCCAGTCCTGCCGCTGGTTACCGGTAATATTGGTACCGTAAACATAGGGCGTGGCTTTGCTTATACAAGCCCAACTGTAAGAATTATAATAGCCCAGTGATCCACCAAATAAATTCAAAAGCCGCCTGGCAGGCCAGATTCCATTGGTTTGGTTGTAGCTGCCTGTACCATAGGGGACATACAAAGCAGAATTTCCGTATTGTTCTTTAATGCGGGTAAGGTTATCAGCCATCAGGTTGGTGGCTTCATCCCACGAAATTCTTTCAAATTTCCCTTCACCACGTTTGCCAGTTCGTTTCATGGGATACTTCAGCCTGTCGATGTGGTGTTGGCGATGGCGGTAAGCCCTGCCACGAAGGCAAGCCCTGAGTTGTGGATTTTCGATGGTATCTCCCGGGCGGTCATCGGTTTCGATACGGATGATTGTACCTTCTTTAATGTAAACCTTTAATAAACACCGTCCTCCGCAGTTGTGCGCCGGGCATCCAAGGCGTACCATCTTTTCGTAGGAAAAGTGGTTGCCTGTGATTTCCTTAATCTTATCATTAGACATCAGCTTTCCAAAGAAGGAATTAGCTCCTGGTTTATGGAAATTGCGGTGCTTCATTTTACTTTTCTAAAAAGGTAAAATTAAGCAAATAGATTATAGCCGGTAAACTGATGTAAAATTTAGTGCTGGTCTGAATAAGGTTTATTGGGTCAATTGTAAAAATAAAAGCCTGGTTAAATTCAGAGCTATATGATTTTAACCAGGCTTTTGAAAAAATAATAATTCTACTGAACTGTCACTTTCTTAACCTCTATTCCTTTGTCGGTTTGGATGACCAAAACATACATTCCATTTTGGTAGGAGGACAGGTCAACTGTTGTCGTATTTCCATCCCAGTGCATATAATCCATCATAATGCCTGATGTATTGTAGACCCAGATAAAAGATTTGTCAGAAAAACCTTCACCATCAACAACCACATTTACCAATCCACTCGTGGGATTTGGAGAAACTGAAATAGTAGTTTCTTTAGCCCCGAATTGATTTTCAATGTCTGTATAAATTCCGGTGTTTATTGGAATATCCGAGAAAACAACCAGGTTACAAGCCACAGCAAGATATGGATTGTAGCCATCATTGCAATCGGGGCAGGTTGTTCCTGAAACACAATCGGGGTTGTTGGGGTGGCAATAGTCAACATAATCCTCATCAAAAACATAGCCCAATTCAACAGTTTGGCCGGCAATAAATTCATTCATATTGTAGTCAAACCAGGGGGCAATGGCACCCGGACACCAACCGGCACGGTCGTAGAACCACGTTCCGTTCTGAGGCTGGCAACCATCGGGATTGGGGTTACATGTTAACCAGTTGTGTTGCTCAAAAGTTTGCTCTCCATTAACCCAGATGTGGTGTGTATCTTCATGGAATTCGGCGGCATTGCCAGTATTGTTATCACCCCATCCGTGGCCCGAAGAAACAAGTTTTAAGGTAGATGCCATAGCTTCTTCTGGATAGGTGAAGCTATAGTCTTCCACAGGCTGCAGGTTGGCCAGGTCACCAAATGGATAATCCTGGTGCCACACGGTGCTAACTGCGCTGTACGGATAATCGGGTGTCCCGGTATGATAGTAAAAAGACAGATCCCACAGATAGCCATTGTCAAAAGTTACACAACTCAACCTGAATTTGGTTTTACCCTGAAGTATCCACATATAATCGGTGAGATCGATGGCATGTGAACATGCTACACCATAGGGAGTGATGTATCTGATTATTTCGAACCATTCACCATTTGGCCCCTGGGCTTCAACATGGGCAATACGGTCCCATTCGCCGCAACCACCGGGAGGGCAGGTAACTTCCAGGGTGGCTGTAATTTCGCCAAAAGCTCCCTGGTAACTGGGTAAAGTGGCTTCAACAATCACTTCAGGGATGGCAGTATTAATTAATACATCGTCAACAGCCAGAATATCAACATCAATAACATCAGATGTGATATTGATAGTGATGGTCTCGGTTTTGGTAGCACCGTAATTGTTGGTAGACAGAACGCTTAATTGATAGCTTCCAAAATCGGGCGGCATCCAGTAGGCGGTGTAAAAGCCGTTGAACCAGTTGTCTGGGGTAATGGTTTCGCCATTCACCTGGAATACGACAGACTGTATGCTAAACAGGTGAGGGTTGTCGATCACCGAATAGGTAGCCAATTGGATATAATCCAGCTCAGGGACATAAACATCTCCTTCGGTGGGACAGCGTACATCAACTTCGGGTGCATAGGTGTATGGATCCAGAACTGAAAATGAATTGATCACAGGGTCGGCAGGATCATAAATGTCGTCGCCGGGTTGGGTCGCTTCGATGACGACTTCTCCCGCTTCGCCGGTTAAAGTCACTGTATTTCCATCGATGGTAGCAGGGCCTTCAAGGATTTCGAAAAGTACTTCCAGACCTGAAGTGGCTGTGGCTTCAAGGTCAAATGGTTCGTCAATGGTTAGGTGGCTTTGGATTTGAGTAAAGGAAATGGCCTGGTAGCCCTGGTTAAGCGTGCCGTTAAAATTAGATGTTTCCCCTTCAAGGGCAAAGTTCATCAGCTCGGCATCGCGCTCACCTTCGCCTACTTCGCAAATAAGATGTGTTATGGTTGTATTATTACCACCAGGTTCCCCCTGGTTGAATTTGTAATAGAGTTGGAGGTTTTTTTCATTTCCTTCCAGTTCATTATCCATCATATCCTGAATTTCGTCCATACTTAATGCTTTATCCCATGCAGATACTTCATCGATCCTTCCGCCAAAAACGAAATTAAAAGAGCTGAGGTTGCTTTTCCCAATAGCAAAAGGTACATCAGTGCTGGAAAATGTTCCTGATGCAGATGAACTTCCAACTAAAAAGCCGCCCACATATAAATTAAGCGAACTTCCATTGTAAACCCATGCCCAATGCTGCCATGCTTGCGGAACGATAGTATTGGCTGGGGTAACAAATTCATGCAATCCAGTCGTGGTTTTTAATCGGCATTCCATTACCCCATTGTTTAGCTGAATAAGATAAAATTCACCATCCCCAACTCCTGACCTGAATCCCATGTAGCCCTGGCCATAGGACAGTTCGTCGCAATAAAACCAACCGGTGATGGTTAGTTCACTGGTGCCATTAAGGTACTGGCCAGCCTGGTTTAAAATCACAAAGTCGTCAACCTTGTCGAAATGGAGATACTGGTTGGATTGGGATTGAACTCCCATTGTTAGCGCTATCATAATTAATGACAGCATTAATGTGTAAAGTTTTTTCATGATAATTTGTTTTTAATTGTGGTAAAATACTAATTGTGTTGATTGTATATAATTTATTATTGGTTTAATTATTCGTTTTGGATACACCTAACCGAAAAGGCATTTTCAATATTCGTATGGTTTCTCCTGGTATCGGCATGCCCATATGATATCAGTCTGAACCATGCATCCGAATCACCAAATTTAGAGGATGACCATAGGTAATTTGAGGCCAGTGTCTTGTCGAAAGTTCTGTCCTCGAAATAGCGTATGCCGGCTGGAATGGCACTAAAACCTACAGTATTGGTAGCTCCAATGTTTGGATAATACCAATCATTGGTTCCCATTTTTTTCATTACCCCACCGGCATTGTAGCCTCTCCAGCCAATGGTGTCCCAGATTGTATCATTTACGCTGTATAGGCTATCGAGTTCGCCTTCAAGGATTGTCCAGTCAGTATCTGTTGGAATGTGCCAGCCATCAGGACAGATGCCCTGTGCAACACTGTCATTAAATTTCATCAGTTCATTCCAATTGTACATGCCCCCAAAATGTTCACAATTTGCCATATCGTTGTTGTAACAATACTTTTCAATGGTGTCATTATTTTTAAGAGTGTCTGCCGATGCAATCATAACACCAATGTTTAGGTTTTCTCTCATCCAGCATTGTTCACCAATTTTCACGGTATTGTAGGTTTGGCCGCCATAGTCTACACTTGACATTCCGTCACAGGGAGTGCCATAATTTTCATCAATGATAACCGGAGCAGGAGCCTCCTCATCTTTGCATGAAGTAAGCAGGTACAAAATGAAGAAAAACAAGGCAGTGATAAGAAGTATTTTATTTTTGGTTTTCATATTCATCTGGGTTTTTAAGTGCCAATAGTGTTTTATTTAAACCTGGGTATGTAGTTTTTAGGATTAAAAGTTACAAGTTACAGATTCCAAGTTGCAAGGGATTTTACCAGTAACCTGGAACTTGCGTCCTGTAACAAGTTTTCTTTTTTAGTTTCTGAAAGTTGATTGTTATACATTTTGTTTTAGTTTATACTTGCATTTCTTAATTCATCCACCATACTTTCACCGTGGTCAAATCGCCACCCATTGATCCCGATTGTTCAGACCAGTTGGCTGTATTGTGTTCCGATTCTGATGGGGGATATGGTAGCCTGAAATAGTTTAATGGATCTTCTCCTTCCCATGGAGTTCGTCCCGTACGTCTGGTCAGGCTATAGGCCTCCCAGGGTTGCCTGAATGCATCAATCCATCGCTGGGCATAAATCAAATCCAGTTTTTCATTAGGATCTTCAAGGAAAAATATTTTATTGGCCACATCATATGGGTTGGTATTTTCATAATTAGGATCGGTATATTGCCATATGCTGGAATTATTCTTCAGGTTATCCCAATAGTCCATCGAAGCAATAACTCCTTCAAAATACTCAGATGCACCCAAAACCTCATCCACCGGCAGGCCAATCCCACGGAAGTAAGCCTCAGCTTTTATAAAATATTTTTCTGAACCTGTCAGGATAATTTCCGGAATGGTGTTTTCATCCCTGATGAGGTAATAATTAAAAGGAGAATAAATACAGGTCTCACCCTTTATTGCATAGTTTAAATCGCGATGGAGTCCATATGGAACACCACCGGAAGGTGTAGTGTTTGCATCGGGTATCTGAGGGTAGGATGCCCATTTATTATCGTTGTTGGTTTCGAAAAATATAAAAGCCCTTGGGTCGTAAAATCCGGTGCCATTGTTGCTGTCATTATCAGCCATCTGGTTCCAAAGGTTTGATCCCATGCGCAGGTGTTTGTGCTCGCGAAATGACCAGTTTGTGCTTTCCTTCAGCCAATTTTGTTCATGGGGCATCATTACCACATCTTCTCCCGGTTCAATAACCGGTAAGCCATTTTCAAAAATTTCAGCCAGGATACTTGCTGCAAGTTCGGGTTCCTTTTCAGCTATCCGCATTGCATGGCGCAACCTGAGCGAGTTTGCAAATTTTTTCCACATCAGCAGATTTCCGTTAAATAACTTGTCGTAGGATGCGATGCTATAATACGAGCCTCCTGTCGAACTTTGTGGATTCAAACTTATACTATCTGCAGCCCATTTCAATTCATCCAGCAAATACAAATAAATGTCTTTTTGGCTGTCGTAGTTGGGATGTAGATATTCAACACCGGTATAACCTCTTCCTGCTTCAAAAAATGGCATATCACCAAAGAGGTCGGTCACCCTGAATGTTTTGTAGGCCATCAGTACTTTTACCATTCCACGGACATTATTTAAGGAATCAGGATGATTGGGATTTTCCATCTCATCCAACCGTCTTTCAATATCACGAATATGCGCAAGTGCAATGTAGTAGTTCGACCAAATATTTTCGGTGCCAATACTTAAATTCGACCAGGCTTCGCTGGTAAGCGCTGCCAATTGACTTTGTTTATACAATACCTCATTGTGGATATAAAACTGTTCATCCCAACCAAGCCGTAGCGAACTTACAACGTTATTAAACAATGGTCCAACATGCGTAATTGTGGTAGCATAAGGGTTCTTGTTGATTTCTCCAAAATCCTTTTCGCACGAAATTAATACAGAAAGGCTACAAACCAGGATTATATTTATTATTAGCTTTTTCATTGTTGATCTGTTTTTCAATTTCATCAAATTAAAAAGATGCCGTTATTCCAAATGATACCGATCTTGTTCCTGGATAGGATGCCCATTCAAGGCCTTGCGCATTGCCTGATCCAATTAGCCCTTCAGGATTGATATTGTTGGGCAGTGAGGAATAAAAATAAAAGAGATTACGCCCTACAATTGACAGGGATATATTTTGAAACACCCTGGTTTTTTCGATAAGAGTTGCAGGAAAAGTGTAGGTCAATGAAATTTCACGCATTTTCACCCACGAATTTTCCATGATTCCCGGAGTAGAAATGATCTTACCCCAGCCACCGGCGTTTGGCATGTACTTAAAATAATAATGTACTACCTTGTCGTTGGGTGTTCCATCCTCGTACACTCCCGGTAGAATAACACCAACATTTCTGGTTTCACCTTCCTCATCCGTAAATGGCAGGCCACCACCTTCACGTTCCAACAGGGTTTCAGGTGCCTGGCCGGTTTGTAGCCCAATAACCTGAGAACCGCAATAAATTTCACCACCCCATTTTGTATCGACAAGGGTGGAGAGGGCGAATCCTTTCCAGATGAAGCGCATTGACCAACCTCCTAAAAATTTAGGAGAGGCATTGCCTATCGGCACCCTGTTTTCGGTAATTTTATAAGTAGTACCGTCATCACTCAAAATGGGTTGCCCGTTTTCGTGATAAACATAATCATAGCCTACGATGGTTCCGTATTCGTCACCTTCGCGAACAGCAATAGCCGGTCCGTTCAATCCCCAGATATTGGCCAATTCCAATGGTTCGGAACTCTCTCCAAGACTGATCACATAATTCCTGTTTCGGCTGCAGTTTAGCCCGGTTTCAAATATAAAATCAGGCCTGTTAATAATTACATAGTTTAAAATTAACTCAAGCCCTTTATTCTCAAGCTCACCATTGTTGATTATAATGCCGGTTGCTCCGGAGGAGGTAGGTACCGGAAGGTTTAATATCTGATTGTCGGATAAAATATGATAATAGGTAAAATCCAGACTGAGCCGTTCGCTAAACATTCCCAGTGTCGTTCCAATTTCCCATGATTTGGCCCTCTGAGGTGCAAGTTCCAGTGGTGGTATTGTAGGGTCCAGTTGTGATGTCTGAGCACTTCCAAAAGTACCCGAATAGTATACAAAATCCAACTGGTAGGGATAGGTGTCTGTTGCTGCCTGTGCCAGTGATCCCTTCAGTTTCCAAAAATTCAACACCTTCGATTTAAAATTAAAAGCTTCGGTAGGGATGAAACTCACTGAAGCGGATGGATAGAAATATGAATTGTTATCCTCAGGCAGGGTTGATGACCAGTCGTTTCTGCCAGTTAACTCCAGGTACAAATAGTCATCCCAGCCAAGGTTCAAAAATGAATACAGTGAATTGATATCTTTGTCGTTCCATTTTTCTCGCCTGTTGTTTACAGGATACGTGATTTGTTCAGAGTTTTCGAAGTTTGATGAATTGAAGAGCCACGGGTCGACCCATTTGCCTGATTTGGCCCTCGTACGGTAAAACCTGCGCTGATAATGGGTGCCGCCAACCGACCATTTAACATTGAGTTTGGTGTCAAGAAAACGATTCTTGTGAGCTGTTATTAGGAAGTCGTTGTTTATTACCTTCT
>Ga0070728_10000374_pt1 | contig 93495 bp, 89 predicted proteins | sample tdDd471_FD_66723 | JGI IMG/M metagenome (GOLD analysis project Ga0070728, IMG submission 66723) | Marine sediment microbial communities from the Atlantic coast under amendment with organic carbon and nitrate - tdDd47.1 | ecosystem: Environmental > Aquatic > Marine > Coastal > Sediment | place... | reverse complement strand
CACAAAAGGCTCAAGCACACAAAACAGATTGGTACATTCCAGTACTTATAATTTTTATATAGATACAAATGTTGCCACCTATATGGAAAATGCAGATGGCAGTTACCATTCCTACACCTTTCCGGTAATAAGAGACAACCCAACTGTAGCCTTAGAAAACATCTTGTTTTCTTTACAAGCCGATGGCACCTACAAAGTATCCTTGGTGTCCTATAACTTAACAGAAAACGAAAAAGAGGCTTTGTTAAATGGACAATTTGTGGATTTAACAAATAAAATTTTTAAAGAAAATATTAATGGAGAAGACTTATCAAATGTAGTATTTAATAAAGAAATACAAACAACTTTTACAACATCTAACATATGTGCCTGCGAACCTAATCATCCTGCTGGAATAGATCCAAATACAAATGCACCATGTAGTTGTTTCGCCATATTAATCACAATTACAGGAACAAATGAAGGAATAGAAGACGAAGGGGAAGAAGATATACATAATAATAATGATATTCCAGAAGAAGAGAACAACTCAGGAGGAGGCGTGCCAGATAACCCAACCACAACAGAGGAAGAAGCAACAACACCAGTAGTAACAATTCCTTATGCACAGAATTTAATAGAATGTTTGGGCTTGAACTCTGTAGAAAATGCTAATTTGGTTGTAAGTAATTGGATAAATAATCCAGATAATTTTTTTCAAATGAGAGAAGCAAGCAACCACTGTAATGCAGATAATCAAGATTTTGTTATTGAGGCCATTGAGGCAATGCTAAATGGTGAAGTTGAAACATTTCAAGAGTTTGTAGATAAGGAAATTTGTATAAAAATTGCTGCTCAAGTAGCAGACCCAGACTTCGATGCCAAAGTTCAGACTATAAATAATTCAAGTGCTTTTAATGCCAGTGAGGAATCTGGTTATTCACAAAATCAAGATGGTAGCTTCAATACCCTTTCACCCATAAATAACGGTCACAGTTTAGACATACCTTATGTGCCTGGCATGCTTGGTTTTTTGCATGCGCATACCAATAGTTACGAGGTTCCAGATAGGGATGGCAATGGTATACCAGAAGTTGTTATACCAATAAAAATGCCTTCTCCTGGAGATATTGTTAAATTTTTACAAATAGTTATGGAGGCAGGTTCTTACAACATACCAACAAGCGATACCTACGGAAGCATGTACTCTAGTTCTGGAAATTACACCCTCAAGTTTACTGGTAATATAACTGATGTCAACTCTGTCTATAATAGCCTTGTTGGCATATTGAGTAATAAAACCTTAGATAAAAAATATAAGCAGTATTTTAAAGATTATTATAATAAAGAAAAAGCCTTGCTTCATTTTATAAAAAACGAAATAGGTGTAGATGGCATTAGGCTTTATAAGATAAATAATAATGGTACTGTTAAAGAAAAAAAGCTGAACAGCAATGGCAATGTCAACTCTGAAACTTGTTAAAACAATAACTTTAAAAACAACAAAAATGAAGAAAATATTATTAATAACACTTTTAATCTTAACAGCTTTAAGTTGCAAAGCTCAAATTATACCTATTGAAGAAGATATAAATTACAGAATTAATGAAATTGAAATTCCAGATGGAGCATACATCAAAGATGTCAACAACTTGTTAGACAAATTCATTGGCGCTTGGACAGGAACTTTTGATAATAAAAGCTATGAATTTATAGTTGAGGAGATACTGTATCAATCTGATATCCGTGATTTGAGTAGAGATGAACTAATAATTAAATATATAATTACAGATAATATAACCAATCAAGTTATAGCAGATACCACAACCTTGCCAAATAATGATCCTTTAATAATTACGGGAGATTATTTAGATGCAAATGGTAAAGTGTATCATTCAGATTATTGGGGTTTTAATTCAGAATGTGGACAAAATGGTTATATAACCATGGGAGTTATAAATAATGGTACCCAAATGAATTTTGGGTTGTCTGTTAAAGGAGAAATTTTCGATATGAATAATTGTCCAAATGGTCCTGCAGAACAAGTAATACCAGAAACTATAATTTTAACTAAGCAATAATATTTTAGTATTATTTCTATTCAAAAAACCCACTTGATATTCTAAAGTGGGTTTTTTATTTCCTTTTAAACCACATTTCATTTTTATATAAAGCTTTCTTAGCAACCCGTTCCCTATTGTACAACAACATATGTGTCTTGCTTAATTGCTGACTTCTAAACCCAAAAATGTGAAAAATCTGCTTGGCTAAAAACCTGGTCACTTTTAAATTAACCGATAAAACACCTTGCTTTTTATTTTCCCAAGAAATGCCTGGTAAAAACACCAATAAATTATCCAATTTGTAATTTCTAATGAACTCTGAAATTTTTAAAAAAATTGGATGGATGCTTTTTATAATAAAAAAACCTTCAGCTCCTTGGGTTTGATATAAAGGCATAAATATCCTGGCATTGTATCCAGAGAAAATAGCTTGTGCATTGCTTTGTGCCAAATGTGTTCCTTTGGAAATAGCCTGAAAACTTTTAAAACCTTCAAGCATCTTAAAATGTTCCTGAGGTTTTATTTTGTATAAATAAGTGATTTCAAATATCTCTGAAATGTTTTTGGACTGATGTTTTAACCTGTTATAATGAATCTGGAAATCCTTGACAGAATCTTTATCCAAAGCTTTTGTAAAAACCAACGAAAGGTAAATAAACGCTTCACAATTTAAAACAGCATCAAGCTCGTCGTGCTGTCCAGATTCAAAACCCAAGGACACATAGCCCAATTGGTTGATATAGCTCAACAAAGGGCCTTTTAAATACTCTTCTATGCCCAAAACCACTGGCACAGGAAATTGTTGTGAAAATTTTCTGTTTATCAAAGCATCGTTTATGGTAATAAAAGGTAATGTTTTACTGGAAGTAGTATGGAAATCTATAAAATATATAGGTTCAGAATGTGCTTTTTGTATAGTTTTCAATAAGTTATAAATTTCAAATTGTTCTTTTTCTTCTGAAATTAATTCTTCTTTTGAAACCAAAGCGTCTAAATCAGCTTGTGTCCATAACCTGTTTAAGTCTTTCTCCAAATATCGCTGGTTCTTGGATAATGCCTTTAAATTGCCTGCAATTGCATAAATGCTTCCACTTAAATCTGCAGGAGACATGGTTTTTAAGGTGTTTGTTAAAGCGAATACTCCTGCAGTTTCATTACCATGGATACCAGCAAAAAAAACAAGGATTGGCCCTTTTTTAGAACCTTTAATGTTAGCAATTAATCTATCTATCTGTATGTCTTTGTTTAATGCGTTGCTTTTAATATGTACCATTAATTGAAAAAATCTTTTGAGGTGATTAAACCAATGAGTTTTCCTTTTTCAACCACTGGCAAACAGTTTATCAGGTTGGTAATCATCAGTACTTTTGCCGTCTCAACACTTTCGTACTGAGTAATGGTAATTAAATCCTTGGTCATGACCTCTTCTACTGAAATGCCATTATCAATTGCTTGTTTGGACAAACCTTTAACATCGGTATGGGTAACCAGTCCAATAATTTTCTTAGATGCATCTATCACAGGCATATGCCTAATGTTCTTCCATCTCATGATATTTACAACCAACTTTAAACTGTCATTTTTGTGTACAGAAAAAATATCTGTACTCATTACGTGTTTCACAACATAGCTGTTTGTATCCACTTCAATGTCGTTTTCATTCAGTGCATTCCAAGACCCTATTGGGTAATTATATTCTTGCTTTTCGTATAATTCTGAGGTTATTATTTGAGCTGCTTCAAACTTGGTTTTGGATTTGGACAAAGCTCTGTAGTTTTTTATCAACCATTGAGACCCATTATTGGATGTTACTCGGTTTTCTATAATGGTTAAATATTTTTCAACATCGGCAGGATCTATCCCAACGCGATACAAACCTCTGTAAGCCATAGGCAATAATTCATCTAATATCAATTGCTGACTGGACATGTAAGATCCGTTCCAAAAAAACTGGGTACCCATGCCATATCGAGCCGCACTGAAAAAATTGGATTTTACGTCCTTAAAATCCCATTTTTTATGAATGTTATTATAGGCTTCGGGCTTTCCAAGCATGAGTCCTACCCAAAACATCATATTTGCAATTTCGTCTGCCACAGTAGGACCTGAGGGAATGTATCTATTTTCAATTCTTAAATGTGGTTTCCCATTACAAACACCATAACAAACCCTATTCCATCTATAAACCGTTCCATTATGAAGGCTTAAAGCTTTAAGTTTTGGTATTTCGCCTCGTTCAATCATTTCTACACTGTCTGTAATATATTCTGTGGTTAGCAAACTTCTAAATCTGGAAATGTTGTCCCTAAAGATATCTGTAACCGTTCCAGTTTCCCAATTGTTTCCAAAACTTACTCGGGATTGGTTTTCATTTAATAAAAACGAATTGGCTCGTGTGTCCACACTTTGTGTAAATAAGGCAATTCGGGTTTCTGCCCACAATTCTTTTCCAAAAAGCAACGGCGAATTGGTACAGATTGCCAAAACAGGTCCTGCAATGGCTTGAGCCCAATTATAACTATCTATAAAGGTATCTGGATGGATCTGTAAATGCATTTGAAAACTGGTGTTACAGCCTTCCAACATCACAGAATCATGAATTAAACTTAGCTCGTCCACGCCTTTTATATGAATATGAAAATCTTGGTTTCTGGATTCCTTTACAGCTTCGTTCAATACATAATAACGCTGTATTGGTGTCATGTTTTCTAAGGTAATGTGCTTTAAGGATAAGGTTGGTAAAATACCTGTCAATACTATTTTGGAATCATGTTTTTTGGCAGCTTGCTTTGCTTTATCCAATAATGTGGTCAATTGATGTTCCAATTTTGAAAAACAATCGGTTTTAAGTTCAAAAGGATCTAAGTTAATTTCCAAATTAAAGTTTCCAATTTCTGTGGTAAAATGGTCGTCGTTAATGGTTTCCAAAACAGCCAGTGCATTGTTATTAGGAAAAAACGCTTCATCCACAATAAAAAATTCCTGCTCTGCTCCTATCCTTATAGGTTCTTTTTCAATTAAATCTTCTTTAAGCATTAAATCCAAGGCTTCAATATCATTCATTAAATGATGTATATAATTTGCGTACTGCTTTTTATTTTGAAGTTTTGTAACATGTAATTCTCCCATTCTTAAACGTGTTGGTTATAAAAATATTAAGTTACAGGAAATCAATAAAATAAAATATGACATATATCATATGGAAAAAGGTAGCCTTTAGCTTGTTGGTATTTGTTACATTTGTTACTAATAAAGTTATGAACACAAGCTACTCACATAAAGAAAAACTAAAAAGCGAAAAACTTATTTCGCAACTGTTCCTGGAAGGCAAATCGGTTTCTGCATATCCTTTAAGGATGGTGTATTTAAAAACTTCTTTTCAGGATAAAACACTGGTAAAAGCTGGTGTTTCGGTTTCCAAACGGAATTTTAAAAAAGCTGTAAACAGAAACCAAATAAAACGTTTGCTTCGAGAAGCTTATAGATTGCAAAAAGCAACTTATTTTAACAACTTGACAACACAATATGCGTTAATGATTTTGTACATTGGGAAAGAAAAGCCAACTTTTAAGGAAATTGAGGCTAAAATGGCGCAATTGTTGCAAAAATTTATAGAAAAAACCACCAAGGAATAACTTAATATGAAACATTCTTTTTTCAATTTCACAGAAAACCAAATGGAGAAAGAAAGTTCCATAACCTCAAAAAATACAAACACGTGAAAAACAGATTCAAGAAACTGATTGTCATTCCTGTTTTGGCAGTCACCATCTTTTTTACAGGAACAGCGTTTCAAAACGATTTTTTTGAAATTGCCAAGCAAATAGAAATTTTTACCACCTTGTTCAAAGAAATTAACATGAATTATGTGGATGAGACCAATCCTGCAGACTTAATGGATACTGCCATAAAAAGCATGTTGAAAGATTTGGATCCATATACCAATTTTTATAACGAACAGGACGTAGAAGCAGAGCGTATAAGGAGAACTGGCGATTATACTGGTATTGGAGCCAAGGTAAGAACCTTAAAGGACAGGTTGGTTATTGTGGAACCTTATAAAGAATATCCAGCAGATAAAGCTGGTTTAAAAGCAGGAGACGAAATTATAAAGGTAGAAGATGTGGTTATTTCTACTTATAAAGATGATGCTGGAGATTTGCTTAAAGGCACACCAAACTCATCAGTGGAAGTTACTTATTTAAGACAAGGAAAAGAGTATAAAACTACCATTAAACGTTCTGAAATTGAAATTGATGCTGTACCACACTTTTCCATGATAAACGATAAAACCGGTTATATAGTACTAAGTGCTTTTAACAATAAAGCGTCTTTGCAAACTGCCTATGCACTAAAAGACTTAAAGGCTCAAGGAGCGCAACGCATTATTTTAGACTTACGTAACAATCCTGGTGGTTTGTTGCACGAAGCTGTAAATGTGGTTAATTTATTTGTGCCTAAAGGACAATTGGTGGTGACCACAAAATCCAAAGTGAAAAAATACAATCGGACGTATTACACTCAAAAGGATCCCATAGATACTGAAATTCCTTTAGTGGTCTTAATAAATGGAAGCAGTGCCTCTGCCAGCGAAATTGTATCGGGATCTTTACAGGATTTGGATCGAGCTGTTATTTTGGGCTCCAGAAGTTTTGGAAAAGGTTTGGTGCAACGACCAAAACCATTAACCTATGGAACTCAATTAAAAATAACCATTTCCAGATATTATACGCCTTCTGGACGTTGTATCCAAGCTTTGGATTATTGGAACAGGGATGATGATGGCAATGCTGTTAAAATTGATAGCAAGGAATATCACGAATTTAAAACCAAAAATGGTCGTCCTGTGTTCGATGGAGGTGGTGTGCTTCCAGATGAAACGTTCGAAATCACTAAAAATTCAGCCATTACAAATGCTATCGTGAACGATTTTTTAATCTTCGATTATGCAACAGATTATTATTACAAACATCCTAATGTAAAAGATATCAATGAATTTGAATTGAAAGATTCCGATTTTAAAGATTTTAAAACCTATTTAAGTACCAATAATTTTTCGTTTATCACAGAAACCGAAAAAGCTTTAAACAGCGTATATGAACAAGCTAAAAAAGAAGCTTTGGACGATAATATCAAAAACGATTACAACACTTTGTTATCCAATTTAAAAAACTCAAAGGAATTGGCTTTAAACGAAAATAAAGAGCAAATTCTATCCTTGTTAACAGACGAAATCGTAAAACGATATGTGTACAGGGAAGGCTTGTACGATTATTACAAAATTCACAATACCGAAATAAAAAAAGCCACAGAAATCCTTGCAAACCCTATTAAATACAGAGATTATTTAAGGTAATTATGGCTTCATTGAAATATTAAATGTAAATACTTATATTTACTTGAAATTTCATGTGCCCTTATGAAAAAACTTGTATTCATATTATTCATTTTTGTCGGTTTTAATATAACTGCTCAAAAACAGTTAACACACGAGGTTTATTTTGAAACCGATGAATATGAAGTTCCTGAAACCGAACACAACAGATTGCTTATTTTTCTTTCTGAAATTGAAGGGTTGGACATTGAAAAAATCTCCATTTACGGCTTTACAGACGATAGAGGAAGTGACTCCTATAACTTGGTCCTTTCGCAAGAACGTGCCAATGCCATAAAAACCATTTTTTCCAATAACGAATTTGATGAAAGCATTATTACCAATGTAGATGGAAAAGGAAAAATTTTGGTGAAACTCATTAAAGAAGAAGACCTTAACAAAATTAGGGGTTTAAACAGAAAAGTGGAAATTATCGTGCAACCTTTCGATCCTCCCAGGGAATTGAAACAACCTGAAAAAAAGGATGTTGCAGACTCTTTTAAAGATGAAAACTTAAAGGCTGGAGACAAGATTTTACTGGAAAACATCTTGTTTAAAACAGGTTATAGTGTGTTGTTGCCAGAGTCTAAAAAAACATTGGAAGACATAGCCAATGTTCTGGTGGAAAGAAAAGATATTTACTTTACCATACAAGGACATGTGTGCTGTACACAAAACAGTAGGGATGCCATTGATAGAAAAACCAAACAACGCAATTTATCTGTTGCCAGGGCAAAATATATCTACGATTATTTAGCTAAAAAAGGAGTTGAAAAAAAACGTATGAAATATGTAGGCATGCGAAGAAAATTCCCTCTTGGTGGTGAACCAAAATTTGATAGACGTGTGGAGATTTTAATTACCTATGTTGGTGAAACAAGACAAAGACATTAATGTTTTATCATGGCCATATGTGGAATGCCATCTTCCAGGTATTCTTCTCCAGTTTCCTTAAAACCAAGTTGGTTGTAAAAATTTTTTAAATAACATTGTGCAGATATTTTAATGGTGGTTTCATTAAACTGCTCGTTTATGGCTTTTATGGAAGCTTCCATAATTTGGTAACCATATTTGTGCTGCCTTTGGTTTTTGGCAACCACAACCCTTCCAATACTGGCTTCCTTAAAATAATCGCCTGCTTTAAAAATACGTGTATAAGCCACTAGTGTTTTATCTTTGTAAGCTAAAACATGCCATGCGTTTTTATCTTTGCCATCCACATCTTGATACACGCAATCCTGTTCTACCACAAATACTTCGGCTCTTAACTGTAAGAGATCATACAATTCCAGGATTGTTAATTCATTAAAAGCTTTTATACGTATATCAAGCATGTTTAAAAGGTTTTTCTGGTTATGGAAACCGTTTTATTGTTGGATATGTTTACTTCAAAATAATACAGCCCTTTGGTTACCTTTGTGTCTTCAAGGTAGTGTGATGGCGAAAACGAAAAATAGCCATTGTCTGTTTGGATTTTAAGTTCCACTTCTGAATAAATAAAGGCCATTTCAATAAAATTGGAAATAGCATCAGGTTCTATAACTTGGTATACAAAGGTGTTATTGTTTGAAATAATTTCAGTTCTGTTAAATCTATAATTGGTATTGTTTTTTATACCTACTTCAAGAGTATCAGGTTCTGGAATTACCTCGTCCAATAAATTATCTGTTACTTCATTACAAGAAAAAAGCAACAATGCAATTACCAATAAAAATCCATTAAACTTCATGATATTTTCCTTTAATCCTGTACTATAACCTCTTTGGGGTCTTCCTTTTTATATTCTGGTTGAATGGTAACATGATTGATATTAAACTGGTCATGCAACACGCTTTCTATTTCCAATAACAGCTCGTTGAAATCTCGAGTGCTAATGTTTTCCTCCAAATCTAAATGAGCTTCCAAGTGCAATTCATCATCACTTAAATTCCATATGTGAACATGATGCAATTTTTTTACTTTTGGTAATTGGTTGACCACACGTACCACTTCTTTGATATTTATGTGATCTGGTGTAAAAAGCATCAACATCTTGGTGGATGTTTTAAGCAAATCGTATCCTACGTAAATTAAATATAAAGCAATTAAAAAGGTCAATAAACTATCCACCCAAAATATCTGGTAAAATTTCATGAGCAGTCCACCAATTAACACAGCCACACTTGCCAACATATCTGTTAATAAGTGTAAATATGCCGAACGTATGTTGATATTGCTTTTAGAATCCTTTTTAAGCAGCAACACACTAAAACCATTTGCAAAAATAGCTATCAAAGCGAGCCAAATAACCAAATTGGATGCAATTTCCTGAGGTTCCTGAAATCGTTTTACAGCTTCTATAATTAATAAAACAGCCACTACAACCAAAGTTGCAGCATTTACAAAAGCTGCTAAAATTTCAGCTCGTTTATAACCAAAGGTCCTATTTATGGATGCTTTTTGTTTTGAGAGTTTAGAAGCAACAAAACTGACTATTAATGATATGACATCGCTAAAATTATGAAGGGCATCACTTAACAAAGCCAAACTACCAGATGCAAGTCCTCCAATAATTTGAGCTGCAGTAATAAGCACATTAAGAAAGATGGAAATTAACAGGTTTCTATCTTTTACATCTTTATAACTGTGTGTATGATGCGTATGGCTCATTTAGCAGGAAACGGGAATTTTATCAACACGGTTTTTATGCCTACCACCTTCAAAAGCAGTGTCCAAAAACGTATCAACCATTTCAATGGCTTGTGGTAAAGCAGTATAACGAGCAGGTATACTCAAAATATTGGCATTATTGTGTTGTCTGGCAAGTGCCACAATTTCTTTGTTCCAACATAAAGCAGAACGTACACCTTGGTGTTTATTAGCTGTCATATTGGCGCCATTGCCACTACCACAAATAATAATGCCAAAATGGGCTTTGTTGCTTTCTACATCTTGTGCCACAGGATGTACAAAATCTGGATAATCCACACTATCGCTAGAGTCTGTACCATAATTTGTTACTGTAAACCCTTTGGCTTCCAAATGCTTTAAAATAGCAAATTTATACTCTGTTCCAGCGTGATCGTTGCCTATTGAAATTTTCATTTTTAAGTTGTGTTTTTATTTCCGTAAAGGTACAAAATGTAGTTTTATGACTTATTAATTTTATTAGCTTTAGTAAAGCAGCTTTTATTAATGTTAATAGTTAGGCTAAACAAATCTCATAACCTGTTAATAACTGTTTATAATTATTTAAAACTAAAACATGGTTTATTCAAGAATTTTTTCAAACAAAAAAAGGGTTGACATCACCAAAATATAAGTCTATAATTTTTGGACAAGTTTTCAGCAATCATTTGTAGGTTATAAACACAAATTTTTAAGAAATTTATGAGCCATTCCACCTAAAAAACACTTATTAACAACCCTTGTATTTTGTTAATAGAAAATAAAATACAACTAAAAATGAAGCTCTTAAATATTAACTAATTGTTAATTATATTTTAATAGAACGTCAATAAGGTAATTTCAAAACAAAACTTAAAAAAGTTATACCTGTTATTAACAACCCATCATAATCATTAATATTTTTTTAAAATTTTAAAAGAAAAAGATGATTGTATATATATATGTGGATAACTAGTTTAGAATTTAAAATTATTTATATTTTTGAATGAACCTAAATTTATCATATTTATGAAACATACTTTACTTTTATTATTTCTTTTCCCTTTTTTAATAGTTAGCCAAACTCAAATTGGTCAAGGTATTAATGGTGAAGCTGCTTTCGATCAATCTGGTTGGGGATTATCTATGTCATCAAATGGAAATATAGTTGCGATTGGTTCTGAAGGAAATGATGAAAACGGAAATAATTCAGGACAAGTTAGAGTTTATGAAAATATAAATAACGTTTGGACTCAAATAGGTTCTAATATTAATGGAGAAGAAGCTGGAGATTATTTTGGATATAGTATATCTCTATCATCTAATGGAAATATTGTTGCAATTGGTTCTTATGTTAAAAATAATTATGCAGGACAAGTTAGAGTTTTCGAAAATATAAATAATGTTTGGACTCAAATAGGTCAAAATATTAATGGTGAAAGTTCACAAGATTATTTTGGGTCTAGTATAAGTTTATCATCAGATGGTAATATTCTTATTATAGGAGCTTATGGAAATGATGAAAGTGAAAGTGATTATGGACAAGTAAAAGTTTTTGAAAATATAAATAATGTATGGACTCAAAAAGGACAAACTTTAGTAGGAGATGGTGATTATTATAAATTAGGTTATACTACAAATATTTCTTCAAATGGCTCTATAATAGCTGTTTCTGCTCCTAAAGATGGAGGTTCTAATCCTCAATTAGGCTATGTAAGAATGTATGAGTATGTAAGTAATTCATGGAATCAATTAGGGAATACAATAAATGCATCTAATATTGGAGATTTTTTTGGTTCTGGATTATCTTTATCTTCAAATGGTAATATAGTAGCTATTGGTGCTTCTAGTAGTGATGTAAATGGAGTTAATTCAGGTCAGGTTCAGGTTTTTGAAAACATAAATAATGTTTGGACACAAATAGGTCAAAATATTAATGGAGGAGCAGCTGAAGATGGTTTTGGTTATCGTGTTAGTTTATCATCAGATGGTTCTATTTTAGGTATTGGAGCTCCTTCAAATGATGCTAATGGTAATAGATCAGGACAAGTAAAAGTTTTTCAAAATGTAAATAATACTTGGACACAAATAGGTAATAATATTAATGGAGAAGCAGCTGAAGATCAATTAGGAGCAAATGTTAGTTTATCATCAGACGGTTCTATAATTGCTATAAGTTCTCCTTGGAATATTACAAATGGTACTCTTGCTGGTCAAGTTAAAGTTTACGATTTAAGTGAAGTTCTATCTTCAGATGAATTTGTTTTATCTCAATTTAGTTTGTATCCAAATCCAGCACAAAACCAAGTAAATATTCAGTTACAAGAAGGTATTACTTTAAAAAAAGTTACTATTTATAATACTTTAGGTCAGTTTGTTAGCACATCTAAAGAAAAAATAATAAACACCACTAACCTATCTTCAGGTATGTATTTAGTAGAAATAGAAACCAATCAAGGAAAAGCAACTAAACAAATTGTTATTGAGTAATTTAACATTTTAGAAACATCATTTAATATTAAAACCGTAGCTTTGTATTAAATTTATAACCAGTACTTCACTTTTATTAGGTTATAAAACAACAGATTCCTATCTTTAATAGGAATAGAAAATGATTACAATTAATACATGACAAAAAAGAAAAAAAGGAAATCGTCTCATAACAAGATTTCCAACCTTACAAATACCATTCTAAGTATTTTAAAAAAAGATAGAAACCAATCCTTTAACTATAAACAAATTGCTGCTAAAATTGGTGTTAACGATGCCAGTAGCAGAAATCAAATTATAAAAAAACTTCAACAATTAAAAGCGAAACAAGAAATTGAAGAAGTAGAAAGAGGAAAATTTAAAGCCATTGTAAATACCGAATATCATACTGGAATTGTAGATATGGCTTCCAGAGGTTCCGGTTACATTGTTAGCGACGATTTTGACGAAGATATATACATAGCTTCAAACAATATGAACAAAGCGCTTCATGGAGATGAGGTGGAATTTTATGCTTACAAAAGACGAAAACGTGGTAAGATTGAAGGAGAAATTACCAACATTATAAAACGCGCCAAAAGCGAATATGTTGGTGTGATTCAAATACATAAAAATTATGCGTTTGTGGTTACAGATGGCAATAAAATGTACACGGATATTTTTGTCCCCATTAATAAAATCAATAAAGCAGAAGATGGAGACAAAGTGCTTGTTTCCTTGGAAGATTGGCCGGAAAAAGCCGATTCTCCCAACGGAAAAGTACTTAAGGTTTTAGGAAAACCTGGAGAACACAATACAGAGATACATGCTATTTTAGCCGAATATGGTTTGCCTTACGATTTTCCTCATGAAGTTGAAGACTATGCAAACAAATTAGATACGTCCATTACCAAAGATGAAATTGCCAAACGTCGCGACATGCGAGATGTCTTGACTTTTACAATAGACCCAAAAGATGCCAAGGATTTTGACGATGCCTTATCTTTTAGGATTTTGGACAATGGTTTGTTTGAAATAGGAATCCACATTGCAGATGTCTCGCATTATGTACAACCAGATACTGTTTTGGACGATGAAGCTTACGAAAGAGCAACCTCTGTTTATTTAGTGGACAGAGTGGTACCAATGTTACCAGAAGTACTATCCAACAATGCCTGTTCTTTAAGACCTCATGAAGAAAAATATACCTTTTCTGCAGTCTTTCAAATGAATGAGAAAGCCGAAGTTAAAAACCAATGGTTTGGAAGAACCGTTACCTATAGTGATGCACGATTTGCTTATGAAGAAGCTCAAGCCATTATAGAAAATAATCCAAATGTCATGCTTAGCTCTGTCGAAGCATCTCAATTAAATAACACAATCCCTTCAGAAGTTTCCCTTACTGGAAAAGAATATCAAACAACACCAGAAATAGCTTTTGCTACTTTAAAATTAAATGAACTAGCAAAAATTATGCGTAGAAAGCGCATGAAATCTGGAGCTATTTCTTTTGATAAAGTAGAAGTAAAATTCAATTTAGATGAACAGGCAAATCCTGTAGGAGTTTTTTTTAAAACCAGTAAAGATGCCAATAAATTAATTGAAGAATTTATGTTATTGGCCAATAGGAAAGTGGCTGAATTTATAGGCAAACAATCTCCTAAAAAAACCTTTGTGTACAGAGTTCACGACGAACCAGACGATAGTAAATTGGCTGCCCTGCAAAATGTGGTTGGCCGTTTCGGTTACAAACTTAATTTTAAAGATAGAAAAAGCATTTCTGCATCATTAAACAATTTATTGAAAGATGTTGAAGGTAAAAAAGAACAAAATTTGGTAGATACTTTAACCATTAGAAGTATGAGTAAAGCCGAATATTCAACCCATAATATAGGACATTACGGATTGGCTTTCGATTATTACAGCCATTTTACATCACCTATTCGTCGTTATCCAGATGTTATGGCACATAGGCTGTTGCAGCACTATTTGGATGGTGGAAAATCGGCCAACGAAGCCGTTTACGAAGATAAGTGTAACCATTCCAGTAACATGGAAAATTTAGCAACAAAAGCCGAAAGGGATTCCATAAAATACATGCAAATTAAATTCATGCAAGATCATAAAGATGAAGATTTTGTTGGAGTGATTTCAGGAGTTACAGATTGGGGCATATATGTGGAAATAATTGCCAACAAATGCGAAGGTATGGTTAGTGTTCGCGATATGAAAGACGATCATTATATGTTTGATGAAGACCATTTTGCACTTATAGGAAAAAATTCAAAAACCATGTACCAATTAGGAGATGAAGTGGTTGTAAAAGTAAAAGATACAGATTTGGTTAAGAAGCATTTGGATTTTAATTTAATAGGTAAACATGAGGAATAGTTTTTGATAGCTCCTTGAATAAGGATAATACTTTTTTTAATAGAATTTAGCCAGAACATTTATAAAAATATATAGTACAGATGAAACAGTTAATTTTTGCATTTTTTTTAATTGCAACAACAAATATTTACGCACAAATTGAAAAGAATTTGGGCGATTTTAAGGAACTGAAAGTTTATGATAGAATAGAAGTAGAGCTAATAAAATCCGATAGCAATAAAGTGATTATAACAGGAAAAAACACCGAAGACGTGGTTTTGGTTAACAAAAACGGCACTTTAAAAATACGTATGACAGTTCCAAAAGTGTTTAATGGCGATGATACTAGGGTACAATTATACTATACAAATATAGATATTATAGATGCCAATGAAGGAACTTTTATAGGTTCTAACGATGTCATGAAACAATTTGAAATAGATGTTAGGGCTCAAGAAGGAGGCAGTGTAAAATTACAAGTTGAAGATGTCACCTTTGTGGAAGCCAAAGCCATAACAGGTGGTGTTATAAAAATCTCAGGACAAGCAAAAAATCAAAATATAGACCTAACTACAGGAGGATCTTATCTTGGTAAGGATTTAGAAACCGAAAAAGCCAAAATTAACATTAAAGCTGCTGGAGAAGCTCATGTTAGAGCTACCAAGGAAGTGGATGTAAAAGTTAGGGCAGGAGGTACAGCATACATTTATGGAAATCCAGAAACCTTAACAGAAAATACTGTTTTTGGTGGAAAAATTATAAGAAAAGAATAAGCTTAAAAGCAAAGCTTCATGTCAATTTATCTGTAATCGCTAAAAAAATTATGTAATTTTGTAGAAAACACCTCGTTTGTATGCAAGATGCTATTCTTACAGCAATTCCTTTTGGTATTATTTTATCGTTCACAATTGGACCTGTATTTTTTGTGCTTTTGGAAACCAGTGCCACAAAAGGGTTTAAGAGTGCTTTAATTTTCGATTTAGGAGTGATACTTGCAGATATTTTCTTCATTATCGTAGCATTTTACAGTACCAGTAAGCTTTTGGATAAAATAAAAGACGATCCAAATTTTTTGATTTTTGGTGGTGTTCTATTGGCTATTTATGGTTTTATTTCGTTTATAAAAACCTCTAAATCTTTTCGTGAAATTGTTAGGGAATACCATACAGTAGAAATAAAAAAGAAATTTGGAATGCTTTTTATTAAAGGGTTTCTTCTCAATTTTATTAATGTAGGTGTGCTTTTAGGTTGGTTGGGTTTTATTGTTATAGGCAGTTCCTTAACCGAAAACACTCAAGAACTATATGTGTTTTTAGGAACCATTTTAGCTGTTTATTTTTTAGTGGATTTATTGAAGATGATAGCTGCCAAAACACTTAAAAGCAAATTAACACCAAGACGTATCTTTAAAACCAAGAAAATAGTGGCTTTGGTGATATTGGGTTTTGGACTTTTATTGTTGGTTCAAGGATTTTTTCCAAAAGAAAAAGCACTCATTAAAGATAAATTGGAACAGATCAATCCTATAAAATAACTTGTTTAAATTATCTGTCAAGGCTTTTTGCCTTTTAGATTTAAAAACCTCAGTTTTTTTAATTACTTCTTTATAAGCTTGTAATATGTTTTGTTAATGGTATCAATTTCTAACATATAGATTCCAGGACTTAAATTTTGAGTGTGGATTTTATTTATGATAGTTCCAGATTGAACTTCAACACCATTCATGTTTACTATAGAATATGATGTTTCAATTTTTAGACCTTTAATATTTAGTTCATTTTTAACAGGATTTGGCCATATAGACAAGTTATTTTGAAATTTAATTTCTTCCATAGATAATGTAATTGCATCTAAAGTAATAACTCTATTTCCCAACAATTCAGTTATATGCAACGTGTTGTTATATTTAGCAAAACCAACAGGATATGATAACCCTGTTTGTATCACATTCAAAGATGGGGAAGTAAGATTTATGTCCACATTAGAAATTCGTCCAGCGTTGTCTGCTATATATAACAAGTTGTTATCAACAAATAATCCAAATACATTATTTAAACCAGTAATAACATTTAATACTGTTGGGTTGTTTAAAGATGTATCTGCTTTTACAACTTTTCCACCACTGTAATCTGAAACATATAATTCATTATTATGTATTAATAGACTTGAAGGATTTGTTAGACCAGTAATAAAAGTTTGAGGTGTAGGCGAAGTATTTGTAATATTTATTTTTGATATTTTGTTTCCATAAAATTCTGCTATGTATAAATCATTTCCACTTAAAGCTAAACCATAAGGTACACTAACACCTGTAACAACAGTCGTAATCACTGGATTGTTTTGGGTAATATCTATTTTTATAATTCTATTGGAAGCACTCTCAGCAATATATAAATCATTCCCTTTCAATGCTAGACCATAAGGAGCATTAACATTATTTAATACTGTAATGGGACTTGGAGAACTTAAAGAAAGATCAACTTTAGATATTTTATTTCCATAAAATTCAGCGATATATAAATCGCTCCCACTTAAAACCATTTCAGTTGGCCCATTAAAGCCATTTACAATTTGATTTACTTGTCCTTGTATCTTAAAAAAGCATAGCGTAACTAGAATAAATAGAATATAATTTTTTTTCATTGTATTTATTTTTTATGAAGTGTAAAATTATAATCATATTGTATTGCCATCCATACGTAATTATTCGTATTTTTTTAATTTTTATAAGCAGTTATTATTGAGTATTAATGTTAAAAATTTCCTTCAAATTTACTTGAAGGTAATAGAAGTGTCGATTTACATTTTCGAACAGTTTTATCTTTCTATATATGTTTATAAAAATTTAAAATAAAGAGAACCACTTACAAGATACCTCTTTATTAAAACTTAGAAAAAAATTGTTGTACGCTGTAGATGGTGTTTGTATTAAATAATTATTATTAAGTACTGGAAATAAAAAAACCTCCAAGTTTAACTTGAAGGTTCTAGAGGTGTCGAGCGGATTCGAACCGCTGTAGATGGTGTTGCAGACCACTGCCTAGCCACTCGGCCACGACACCTTAAATTCCTGTAGAAACAGGCTTCCCATATTAAATTACGAGATGGCAAATATAAAAATATTTCCCCTTTTTAGCTATTTAGAATCTAATTTTTACGTTTTTCTGTCATTTTTATGGTAACCATTTCAACATCACCTCCAATAGGAGGATTTAGTTTACTTACACAAATGGTCGCTTTATCCACCAGTTTGTCTTCTTTGAATATCCTGTTTAATATACGTTTTGCTACCGTTTCCAATAGTTTAGAGGGTTTTAACATCTCTTCCCTAACAATTCTGTTTAAAAAAACATAGTCAACTGTATCGCTTAAATCATCAGTTTTTGCAGAGGTTTGTAAATTGGCTTTAATTTTCAAATCCACACGATAATCACAACCAATTTTCGTTTCCTCCTTTAAACAACCATGATGTGCAAAAACTCTTATATTTTCAACTTTAATTGTTCCCATAACGCAAAAATACAATTTCGATATATTGAAATTGTATTTTTATAAGAATTTAATATGAAAAGATGGTCTAGAAACACATATTAATTGTTTATCAATAATTTAAAGGTTTGTTTTTCTAAAGTATCAATTACAGTAGCTATTAGAAAATAATGTCCAGCCGATAGTTTTGGTAAATTAATAAGCTGGTTGGTATAAACGGTATTTACTTCATGAACTAATTTCCCTTGAGTATTATATATAGTTAATTTTAGAATTTTCCTTTTGTTACTTTTAATGGTTATTTGTTTCTGTGTTGGGTTGGGATAAAGTTTTAAGGTATTGCTTAAATAGGTATTTACATTTAAGTTTTCTAAAATAAATTTACCTAGAAAAAGTGTAGTTTCCCCATATAAGGTGCTTTGTATAGCACTTTCTGTAGCTATAGCAGTTGTACTTTTGGTCGTACCAGTTATGTAAAACCCACTTCCGTTAGGTAAAGATAAAACTTTTGATGCTTCTCTTTCAGTATCTTCACCGCCATAATAGCTAGCAAATGCTAATGTACCATTAGCATTGAATTTTGCAAAATAAGAATCACTAGTTAGAGTATTGCTTCCATTATTAAGGATTGTTTGGTAGCTTCCAGATGTTGCAATATCTGTTTCATCAGTTGTAAGTCCAGCCATCCAAACACTGCCATTTAAATCTTTGCTTAGCTTGGTTGTTTTTGCACTATCCGTGGTATTGTTTACACCACCAAAATAGGTTGCCCAAACAGGTTGACCATTGATGTCCATTTTCAATAGAAAATCATCAAATGAGCCTTTTCTTTCAGTTTGGTGTACGTTGTTACCAATGGAGATGTTTCTGCTATAAGAATAACCAGAAAGAAAGATATGGTTGTCGTGGTAAATAATGTCCATGGCAGCGTCCAGTTTATTATCACCAAAATAGGTTGACCACACACGATTGCCATAAGTATCAAACTTTGTGATGTATAGATCTATATTTCCATGGTTTTGTAGCTGGTAAACATTGTCGGAAGAGGCATAATAATTATTGTCGTCTCCAAACTGCGAAACTGATCCAGATATGTAGATATTCTCATCGTTATCTAAGCAAAAAACACCCGAAGATGCAAACCCATTGTCAATACCGTAATAGGTGCCCCAAATACGCTGGAATTGCCCATTAAATTTTACAATAAAGGTGTATCGCTGTTGAGGGTCAATTCCTGTAAAATTAGGCTGGTAACTTCCAGTTGTGGTTATATTGGTAGTAGAGGCTGTCTCACCTATAATATATATGGTATTGTTTTTTACATTTATTGCTTTTATACTATCGTCTTTCTCTCCATCGTAATACGTACCATATAGCAAAGTACCATCGCTAGAAAATTTAGCTAAAAAACCAGCCGTATTAACTTCAGTTTCATTGGTTGTTGTTATTTTAACTGTTTGATAGGCATTTTCTGTAGCTATACCTATGCTGCTGTTAGTTTCTCCAGCGACATACACGTTGTTGTTTTCATCGAGCGTCAAAAAAGTTGGGGATTCATCCATCTCGCCACCATAGTAAGTGCTCCAAAGCACCGCACCTTCGGGAGAAAATTTTGTAAGGAGCACATCGCTTATGCCACCTCCAGGAATCGCCTGATGAGCATTGGGAGTGGCATAATTTTCAGCTCCAATACTCTCAATATCAATCGACGAGGCGATATATATATTACCAAAATCATCTACAACGGCATCCTTCATGTTGGCATTATTGCCATAATAAGTTCCCCACTCCCTAACAAACGGAAAAGTTTGAGCATTTAAAACGTAGGCATTCGCCATTAACAAAATGCACAATATGTATAATTGTTTAATCATAGGTTATGTTAAACAATACATTACCAAAAAAGCCACCTAATGTAGCCGTAAATCCATTACTACTGCATACCCCGGAATCGTTTTCTATATAAACACAATCGAAATCTTCATCTATGACCAATGAAATACCACCGCCTATATTTTCCTTTACTCCCATAATAAGCATATTACTTTCTTTGTAGGTCTCAGTATCTATAGTTTCTGTGGCGCAGCCCAAGAGACATAAACCAACAAAAAAACTAAGGTGTATTTAATTTTTTTTACCATGATAAACCAATTTTTTTTAGTTAATATTAACAATATACAAAAAAAGGAAATATTTAAAAAACTTAGGTTAAAATTAACTAATTTAGCATCCGTTTTTTTGAATGAATAAAATGTAATGTACGAAGAATCAAAACCTCTCAATTTTATTGAGCATATCATAGAAGAAGATTTAGCCAACGGCTTAAAACAAGAAGCCTTACGTTTTCGTTTTCCACCAGAACCCAATGGGTATTTACACATTGGTCACACCAAAGCCATAGGTATTAGTTTTGGTTTAGGATTAAAATATAAGGCACCCGTTAATTTACGTTTTGATGATACCAATCCAGCAAAAGAAGAACAAGAATATGTAGATGCCATAAAACGTGATATTAAATGGTTGGGTTACCAATGGGCCAACGAGCTATATTCATCAGATTATTTTCAACAGCTTTACGATTGGGCCGTTTTATTGATTAAAGAAGGCAAAGCATATGTAGATTCCCAATCCAGCGAAGCCATGGCTGAGCAAAAAGGCACACCTACACAACCTGGAGTGGATGGCCCTTATAGAAATAGATCTGTGGAAGAAAACCTGGATTTGTTTGCACGCATGAAACATGGCGAATTTGCAGAAGGTTCACATGTACTTCGTGCAAAAATAGACATGCAGCATCCCAACATGTTGATGCGTGATCCCATTATGTATCGCATTTTAAAGAAAGCCCATCATAGAACTGGAACAGATTGGTGCATTTATCCTATGTACGACTGGACTCATGGTGAAAGCGATTATATTGAACAAATATCACATTCCCTTTGCTCGCTTGAATTTAAACCTCATAGAGAGCTTTACGACTGGTTCAAGGAACAAGTCTATAAATATCAACCAGAAGCGCTTCCTATGCTTCCTAAACAACGGGAATTTGCACGTTTAAACTTAAGTTATACCATTATGAGCAAACGCAAGTTGCTTAAATTGGTGGAAGAAGGTATTGTTTCTGGTTGGGACGATCCTAGAATGCCTACCATTTCTGGACTTCGTCGTCGTGGTTATACACCAAACGCCATTAGGAAATTTGTGGAAACCGTTGGCGTTGCCAAACGTGATAATGTGATTGATGTGGCCTTATTGGAGTTTTGTATACGTGAAGATTTAAATAAAACAGCTCCAAGGGTTATGGCTGTCTTGGATCCCGTAAAAGTGGTCATAACCAATTATCCTGAAGATAAAGTGGAATGGTTGGAAGCCGAAAACAATCAAGAAGATGATAGTGCTGGCTACAGAAAAGTTCCTTTTTCTCGTGAAATTTACATTGAAAAAGACGATTTTAAGGAACAAGCAGGCAGTAAATATTTTAGGTTGACTTTAGGAAAAGAAGTGCGATTAAAAAATGCCTATATCATTAAAGGCGAAAGCGTAATAAAAGATGATAAAGGACATATTACCGAAATTCATTGTACGTATTCCGAAGATACTTCAAAGAAAGTAAAAGGCACCTTGCATTGGGTTTCCATACCTCACGCCATACAAGCTGAAGTTAGGGAATACGATAGATTGTTTTTGGACGAAGCTCCAGATGCCCATCCAGACAAGGATTTCATGGAATTTTTAAACCCAAATTCATTAAATATAGTCCAAGCTTATGTAGAGCCAAGTTTAAAGGATGCCAAAGTAGGAGATAGGTTCCAGTTTCAACGTATAGGTTATTTTAATGTGGATCCAGACACCACTTCAGGAAAGCTTGTTTTCAATAAGACGGTTGGTTTAAAAGATTCTTGGGCCAAACAACAACCATCAAGTCAAAAGAATCAAAAACAGCAACAAACCAAACAAAACCAATCCCAACGTAAAGCTATTGATGTGATCCAGCAATTGGGAAAAAAATATACCAACCTTCCAGAAGCCAAACAACAAAAGGTAAAAGCTGAAATTTTAGAATTAGCTAAAAATGTAAGTTATGAAGAATTGGAACCACTTTTCAACACAGCAGCAAAAAAGGTTGGAACACGAATTGCCGTTATGTTGGTTTTAAGTGTTTTACTAAAAAACGGATTAGAGAGAAATGCAACTATTAATGAATTTATTGAAAAAGCGTTGGAAGACAACAACGAGCTTCTGGTTGCAGAAGCCAAAGCAATTTAATAAATAGAGTAAAAAACAAATTTAAGCGTTGAACCCTAATATTCAAGGCTTTTTAGTTTTTATATTCTATATCATATTATATTTTAACTAGTACTTATGTACTCAAAACAAAATTGGAAAGAAAGACATCCTTTTAAATCTTAACCTCGTTTATATCAGAGTTTTTTATTTTGAAAGCATGATAATTTTCACTATCTTTTAAGTTCGTTTAAGCTAGGTTTTAATATGAAAACTGTGAAAGATTTAATTTCGGAAATATCAGAGTTATTGCTTTTTATTAAAAAGGAGTATCCAGTTAGTTACAAATTATTGGACGAAGACCCTATAACCATTCCCAATCTGGAACATCCTCATGTGTCTACCGAAGATTTGGAAATATACCTAGAAATTTTAAAAGACTTGATAGCCAAGAAACAAATAAAAAAATAAAAACCTCCAATGTTTTAAAATTGGAGGTTTTTTCTAAACAGTTATAAAAATTTTAATCTTCCTTTTTCTTGTTGGTATTTTTCATGGCTTCACCAATTTGGTTACTAGCCGTAAAACTGGCAACCATATCATTTAGCATGTTACTGCCTGCTTGAGGTGAATTTGGCAGTAAAATCAAATTGGTATTTGTTTCCCCACCAATGGCCTGTAAGGTATCGTAATGTTGTGTTACAACAATCAATGCTGAAGCTTCCTGACTGTTAATGCCTACTTTGTTTAAAACCTCTACAGATTCCTCCAAACCTCTGGCAATTTCCCTACGTTGGTCTGCTATACCTTGGCCTTGTAATCGCTTGCTTTCAGCTTCTGCTTTGGCTTTTTCCACAATTAAAATCCTAGCGGCATCACCTTCAAATTGAGCAGCAATTTTTTCACGTTCAGAAGCATTAATGCGGTTCATAGCTTGTTTTACTTGTGGATCTGGATCAATATCTGTTACCAAGGTTTTAATAATATCAAAACCATAATCGGACATGGCATCGTTCAATTCTGCTTTTACGGCAAGGGCAATATCATCTTTTTTAACAAATACATCGTCCAATTTCATTTTAGGGACTTCTGCTCGAACCACATCAAATACATAACTGGTTATTTGTTCGTGAGGATAATCCAGCTTATAAAAAGCATCATACACCTTGTCTTTAATTACCATGTACTGGACAGATACTTTTAACCTTACAAACACGTCATCCAGGGTTTTGGTTTCAATAATAACATCCAATTGCTGGATTTTTAAACTCAACCTTCCGGCTATTCTATCTACAAGTGGAATTTTAATTTGTAAACCAGAATGACGAATGCTTTGAAACTTTCCAAAGCGTTCAATAATAACAGCTGTTTGTTGTTTTACTATAAAAAAAAGTGAAATGATAATAAACAGACATAAGATGATAATAGGAATGGATAAAATGGACATAATAGGATTTTTTTAGATTGTAAAATAAATGACTACTAATTTAAGTTATATTTGTCACAATCACACTAGAAGAATCATGCAAAAAAGACAACTTATTGTATTAGTAGCCATATGTATGGGATTTGTTACAATGTCCTTTGGACAACACACAAGATATAAAATCAAAAACGGGTTTGGCATTTATGGAGGAATTACGCAGTACGATATTATAACAGATAATTTTAACACCAAAAAAGGCAATGGTTGGCAAGCAGGAGCTTCGGCAACGGTTGATATTCCTCATAAATGGTACAATGTAAGCTACACCATTCAACTATCTGAAAACCATATTGGCATAGCTGCAAGACCACTTCCAATTAGTTTAAGTGAAGAGTTTGTAGATTATAAAATATTTACGGCTCAAATTGCTTTATTGATGCATGTAAAGTTGATTGATAGTTTTTTGACCATCGATGTAGGTCCTATGATTCAATATAATGGCGACATGGAAGTGGACGATAAAAAATATGAGAATTATATTATAAACAACTACAATAATTTATTGGCCAAAGATTTGAACGACATTAGTAATTTCAATATTGATGGAGCCATTGGAGCATCGGCTGGATTTGGTTTTTTTAGACTGAAAGCTCAATATATTTACGGTTTTACCAATATGTTGAACAAGTTAAACGATAGCGATTTGGATTTAACCGGAAACGATAAAAAAATTAAAGGAAACCAATCCATGTTTGCTTTTACAGCAATGATTACGTTTTAATAAATAAAAATATTAAAAATAAAAAAGCGACCTTTTGCTCGCTTTTTTATTTTATGATAAGGTGTTGATTAAATTGTCTATTCGTCTTATACTTTCATCTTTCCCAATTAAATACATAATATCAAAAACCTCTGGACCTTGTAAAGCGCCAACCAATGCCAAACGTAAAGGCATCATCACTTTACCAAAACCAATTTCTTTTGAAGTAATCCAACCTTTAATCTCTGTTTGAAGGTTTTCAACCGTAAAATCTTCAATGGAAGATATTATTGAAAGAAGCTCTTTCATTAACTCTGGCGACTCTTCTTTCCATGCTTTTTTAACGGCTTTTTCATCTAAATCTGTAGGTGTTTCAAAGAAATAATGTCCTAAATCCCAAAAATCGGTTACAAAAGTTGCTCGCTCCTTAATTAAATGGATAACCATGGAAATGTAGTTTACATCAATGTCTTTCAATGCGTCGGGAAAAAGCATTTGAAATTGTTCTGCAAGCACATTGTTGTCTTGTTCTTGCATATAATGGTGGTTAAACCATTTTATTTTATCTGGATCAAAACGTGCACCAGCTTTGTTTACACGACTTAAACCGAAGGCTTGAACCAATTCTTGCAAACTAAAAATTTCCTGTTCGGATCCTGGGTTCCAACCTAAAAAGGCCAAAAAGTTAACCACAGCTTCAGGAAAATAACCATCCTCTCTATAACCACGGGATATTTCGTCTGTTTGGTGGTCTTTATAAGCTAATGGAAATACCGGAAACCCTAATTTATCGCCATCACGTTTGCTTAACTTTCCTTTTCCTGTAGGCTTTAAAATTAGTGGTAAATGCGCAAATTCTGGTGCTTCCCAACCAAAGGCTTTATAAAGTTGAAAATGCAATGCCAAGGAAGGCAACCATTCTTCACCACGAATCACATGTGTGATTTCCATTAAATGGTCGTCTACAATATTTGCCAAATGATAGGTTGGCATGCCATCACTTTTAAACAACACTTTATCGTCTAAAATATTAGTGTCAATAGTGATATTTCCACGTATGATATCTGTTAAATGCAAGGTTTCATCTTGAGGCGATTTAAACCTAATAACATAGTCTTCTCCAGCATCCAACTTTGCTTGGGTTTCTTCTGCAGAAAGGGATAACGAGTTGCATAATTTCAAACGGTTATGCCAATTGTAGATAAAGGTTTTGCCTTTTTCTTCATGGTCTTTTCTATGGAAATCCAGAGTTTCAGCTGTATCAAACGCATAATAGGCATTGCCTGTGGCAATCAATTTATCAGCATATTCTTTATATAAATGCTTGCGTTCGCTTTGTCTGTAAGGACCAAATTTTTCATTTTTCCCTGGTCCTTCATCATAAGGAATATGACACCAATTTAAGGATTCCACAATATAATTTTCGGCACCTTCAACATATCTGTTTTGATCGGTATCTTCAATTCTAAGGATAAAAGTTCCGTTGTGTTTTTTAGCAAAAAGATAGTTGAAAAGTGCTGTTCTAACACCTCCAATATGTAAAGGTCCTGTAGGACTTGGTGCAAAGCGCACTCTAACTTGTTTAGACATCTTGTTTTGTTTGAAGTTGCAAAGATAGATTTTTGAAGTTTTAAGTTCAAAGTTTAAAGTTTAAAGTTTCTCAAAAGGCAAACCAGAACTGAAAACAAGTCAAGAAATCATTTCGCGAGGCACGCGTTTGTTCATAATCTTAAACCACAAAGGAGGAAAGAGCGACAAAACCATAGATGTTGGGTAACCATAAGGCATTTGAGGGTTATCCTCATAACTATTGAGTATTTGGTATTTCTTGGACGATTTGTAATGATGATCGCTATGTCTGGTAAGTTCATACAGAACAATGCGCCCAATGGCATGATTGGAATTCCAGGAATGAATTTCACGAACACGCTCATAGCGTCCAGAAGGCAATTTTAAACGCAGCAAACCATAATGTTCAATATAATTTACGGTTTCCAACATGATAAACCCAACTATTCCTGAAGCGATAGTAAACAAAAGACCTATGGTTCCAAAAAACACAAGGACCAATACAAGATAACAGAGTTGAAATACCAAAAACCAAAACATATCATTTTTAACCGAAAAGAAAGTATTTTTATTGTTTTTCAATAGTGTGTTTTGAATTTTCCATGAATTGATATATTGTCTAAAGGTAGATGTAAACCAAAAAGAATAAACCGTTTGATTGTATCTTGCAGTTGCTGGATCTTCAGGAGTTGCGGCATGTAAATGATGTCCAAAGTTATGTTCAATGTAAAAGTGCATGTAAAAGGATGGCAATAACAAAGCCTTCCCTAAAAAACGTTCGTTGGAGCTTTGTCTGTGTCCAAGTTCATGAGCCACATTAATGCCATTTACTGCTAAAACAATACCTATAGAAAAAACCAGACCAATGACTTCAAACAATTCCAAGGAATTGGTGGAAACCCTAGTTAAAGCATACAAAACCAAGCCATAAACCACAGGAACGTTTAAATATAACAACCAATCAAAAAGTCTGTTTTTAAGTTTTTTTGTCACTTCTTCTGAACTTAAATTCGATGGATCCATAGGGCATAACAAGTCTAAGGCTGGTAACAAAACAAACGCATAAAAAGGTGTTAAAAACACAAAAAACCCCTTGAAATAAATACCCAAAAAGGCCATAACAGGTATGGACAGAGCTGCCAAATACTTTAAATCCTTCATAAATATCAAGTTGCAATTATTAAAACAAGCAAATCTTACTAAAATTAACTAAGTTTTACCAAATCTAAACATTTCAGAGTAAAAATATTATTGTAGTTTTATTGGTTAAGAAAACAGCGACTTAAATTCATGACAAAATTTAAAGACATACAATTAAAATTGGAGGCGTTTATTAAGCGATTTTATTACAACGAATTGCTTAAAGGAACCATTCTTTTTTTCGCTTTGGGTTTTTTATATTTTTTGTTCACACTTTTTGTGGAATACGTTCTTTGGTTAAACCCAACAGCGCGAACAGCATTGTTTTGGGTTTTTGTGGTTGTTGAACTGGCTTTGTTTGTGAAATTTATTGCCATACCATTGGCAAAACTGTTTAAACTTCAAAAAGGCATAAATTACAAAGATGCTTCAAAAATTATTGGAAACCATTTTTCAGAGGTTAACGATAAGCTTTTAAATGTGCTTCAATTAAAAGAAACATCAGCAGAATCTGAACTGCTATTGGCGAGCATCGACCAAAAATCTGCCGAGTTGCAACCCATTCCTTTTAAATTGGCAATTAACTTTAAATCCAATTTAAAATATTTAAAATTTGCTGCCATTCCCGTTGTCATCCTGTTGTTAACTTATGCTACAGGACACATAAATTGGTTCAGTGATAGCTATAAACGTGTTGTTAATTATAAAACGGCTTATGAGCCACCAGCACCTTTTCAATTTTTTATACTGAATGAGTCCTTAACCACCAACGAAAATACAGATTTTAGGTTAAGGGTATCCACAGCAGGAGAGGTGGTTCCTGAGAATGTAAACATTAAATTCAATAACGAATCTTATGTCTTGCAACAGATAAATCCTGGACAATTTGAGTATGTTTTTTCCAAACCTAAACAAGAGGTTTCATTTCAACTTACAGCAAATAATGTTATATCCAAAGCTTATGTTTTAAAGGTAGTGGAAGTGCCTAGCCTGTTACATTTTGAAATGCACCTGGATTACCCTTCATATACCAAAAAAACAGATGAGGTTATAAAAAGCACTGGAAATGCCATTGTTCCACAAGGAACTAAGATTACCTGGAAATTGGCAACCAAAGCAACGGATTTAGTGCAATTGATTTCTAATGATACGGTTCAATTAACTGAAACAGCTTCCAATAAATTTGAAACCACAAAACAAGTATCCAACCCTTTGGATTATAGCTTAACAACCAGTAATACGCAACTAAAGAACTACGAAACCTTATCTTATAGCATTGATGTTGTTTCTGATGAACACCCAGAACTCCATATTAAAATGGCTGTTGATAGTTTAGACCAACAGTCGCTTTATTTCCACGGACAAGCAAGTGACGATTATGGATTGACCAAACTGCAAATGGTTTATTATCCTATTGATAATGAGACAGATGTGAAATTTGAACCTATTCCGGTTACCAAGTCCAATGTGGCAGATTTTATAAGTGCGTTTCCCAACCAATTGGAATTAAAAGAAGGTGTTAGTTATCATTTGTATTTTCAAGTATTTGACAATGATGTGCTACATAATTATAAAAGTACCAAAAGTGCAGTGTACTCCTATAGAAAATTAACCAAGGAAGAGGAGGAGAACAAGCAATTGGAACAACAAAGTGAAACCATCCAAAGTTTGGATAAATCCCTTGAAAAATTTGAAGAACAACAAAAAGAATTGGAATCCCTATCAAAAACCCAAAAAGAAAAAGCAGAGTTGAACTTTAACGACAAGCGTCAGTTGGAAAACTTCTTGAAACGTCAAAAACAACAAGAAGAAATGATGCAGAATTTCAACAAACAGCTTAAAGAAAACCTGGAAGAGTTTCAAAAGGATAAAGAAACAGAAGACCCTTTTAAAGAAGATTTAAAAGAACGTTTAAAAGAGAACGAAGAGCAGCTTAAAATAGACGAAAAACTTCTTGAAGAACTGGAAAAGCTCCAAGAAAAAATCAATAAAGAAGAGCTATCAGAAAAGCTCGAACAACTTGCAAAACAAAATAAAAACAAAAAGCGTAGTTTGGAACAGCTATTGGAATTGACCAAGAAATATTATGTGTCCAAAAAACTGGAAAAACTTCAAAAAGAACTTGAGGATTTAGCCGAAAAACAACTGGATCTTTCTAAAGAAGACAAAGAAAACAACACCAAAGAAAAACAAGACGAGTTAAATAAGGAATTTGAAGATTTTCAAAAAGAGATGGAACAACTTCAAAAGGAAAACGAAAGTTTAATAGACCCTTTAAAACTTCCTCAGGATAAAAAACAAGAAGAAGACATTAAGAAAGATCAGGAAGCAGCTACAGATGAATTGGGTAAAAAAGAAGCAAACCAAGAACAAAATAAAGAGCAGGATGCCCAGCAAAACCAAAAAAATGCTTCTCAAAAACAAAAACAAGCTGCACATAAAATGAAAAGTCTAAGCCAAAAAATGCAAGCTGGTATGCAGATGATGGGAGGCGCAGAACAAATGCAAGAGGATATAGACATGCTACGTCAAATCTTGGACAACCTTATTTTGTTTTCTTTGGATCAAGAGGCGTTAATGAATCAATTTAAGGTCATAGAAGTAAACCACAACAAATACGCAACCTATTTAAAAAAACAATACACCTTAAAAGAACATTTTTCCCATATAGACGATAGCTTGTTTGCTTTATCCTTAAGACAACCAAAATTATCGGAATTTGTTAATAAGGAAATTTCCGAAGTCTTTTATAACATAGACAAATCCTTGGATCAATTTTCAGAAAACAATATTTATCAAGGTGTGTCCAATCAGCAATACACCATAACAGCCGCTAACAATCTTGCAGACTTTTTAAGTAATGTAATGGATTCCATGCAAATGCAGGCCAGTGGTCAAGGTTCTGGTGGACAAGGAAAACCAGAACAAGGTTTACCTGATATTATTATGAGCCAAGAGGAACTCAATAAGCAAATGCAAGAAGGCATGAAGAAAAGCCAAAATGGCAAGCCTAAAGATGAAGGCGAAGGAAAAGAAGGGAATGAAGGAGAGCAAGGTGATAAGGAAGGAGAAGAAGGAAAAGACAGCAAACCCGGGCAAGATGGCAAACAACAAGGAGAAGGAGAAGGCTCCATGTCTGAAGAATTAAATGGCGAATTGTTTAGAATCTATCAGCAGCAGCAGCAAATCAGACAAGCCTTGGAGGATAAGTTAGCTAAAGAAGGCCTCAATCCATCAGGCAATCATTTATTAAAACAAATGGAGCAAGTCGAAATGGATTTACTCAATAAAGGTTTTACCCAACGAACCTTGGAAAAAATGATGAATTTACAACATCAATTGTTAAAAATGGATAATGCAACCTTTCAACAAGGACAAGATACCAAACGTAAATCTGAAACAAACACCAACAATTTTGACAACAACAGAAACAATCTAATCCCTAAAGCCAAAGAATATTTTAACACGGATGAAATTTTAAACAGACAAAGTTTACCTTTGCAACCAGTTTACAACAATAAAGTGAAAGACTATTTTAAGCAAGATAATGATTAGTTACAATTCAGAGAACACCTTTAAACTTGATAACGAACACCAAATCTCTTTATGGATTGAAGAGGTTATTACCGAAGAAAATTTTAAGTTGGGAGAGATTAATTACATCTTTTGCAACGACGATTATTTACATAAATTAAATGTGGAATTTCTGCAGCATGATACTTTAACAGACATTATTAGTTTCGATTACACAGTAGGAAAATTAATACAAGGCGATATTTACGTGTCTACAGAAAGAGTAGCAGACAATGCACAGGATTTTCAAGTGTCCTTTCAGGAAGAGTTACTTCGTGTCATGGTACATGGCGTTTTGCATTATTGTGGCTATAAAGATAAAACAGATGCAGAAGCACATACTATGCGCGAAAAGGAAAATCATTATCTTCAAAAATTTGCTAATATGCAGTAAATCAGTGTATATTTGCAAATTATTTTACCATTAAAAGCCGTTATTGGTAAATATGTAATTTAATTGTTCCACGTGGAACAATATTTTTCAAAAAGAATTTTTAAATAGAATAGAACAATTTATGTTTAATACAGTATATGACGTTATAGTAGTAGGAGGAGGACATGCAGGTAGTGAAGCAGCAGCAGCAGCAGCCAACATGGGTAGTAAAACCTTGCTTATTACCATGAATTTACAAAACATTGCCCAAATGTCTTGTAATCCTGCCATGGGAGGAATTGCTAAAGGTCAAATTGTAAGGGAAATAGATGCGTTGGGCGGTTATAGTGGTATTGTTAGCGATACTTCGGCTATTCAATTTAAAATGCTTAACAAGTCTAAAGGGCCTGCCATGTGGAGTCCTCGTGTGCAAAGCGACAGAATGCGTTTTGCTGAAGACTGGCGGTTGATGTTGGAAAAAACAGCTAATCTGGATTTCTATCAAGAAATGGTTTCAGGACTGGTTGTTAAAAACAACAAAGTGGTTGGTGTAAAAACATCCCTTGGTATTGAAATATCTTGTAAATCTGTTGTGCTTACCAATGGCACTTTTTTAAATGGATTAATTCATATTGGAGATAAAAATTTTGGAGGAGGTCGTGCAGGAGAAAAAGCAGCCACTGGAATCACTGAACAACTGGTAAGTTTTGGTTTCGATTCTGGAAGAATGAAAACAGGAACACCACCAAGGGTAGATGGAAGATCCCTGGATTATTCCAAAATGATTGAGCAACCTGGTGACGAACATCCTGAAAAATTCTCTTATCTGGATATCACAAAACCGCTTACCAAACAGCGTTCTTGTTATATGAGTTATACAAGCCCTGAAGTTCATGATTTGCTTCGAGAAGGGTTTGATAGATCTCCTATGTTCAACGGAAGAATTAAAAGTTTAGGACCTAGATATTGTCCTTCTATCGAAGATAAAATTAACCGTTTTGCAGATAAAGATAGACATCAGTTATTTATTGAGCCGGAAGGATGGCATACGGTTGAAATGTATATCAACGGTTTTTCAACGTCCTTGCCAGAAGATGTTCAGTTTAAAGCTCTACGCTCAGTTGCTGGTTTTGAAAACGTGAAATTTTTCCGTCCTGGATATGCCATAGAATACGATTATTTTCCACCAACACAATTACAACATACTTTGGAAACAAAGTTAATTGAGGGTTTGTATTTCGCTGGACAAATAAATGGAACCACAGGTTACGAAGAAGCTGCTTCGCAAGGATTGATGGCAGGCATCAATGCAGCATTGAAAATACAAGAAAGAGAGCCATTTATTTTAAGTAGAAGTGAAGCATATATAGGTGTTTTAATTGACGATTTGATTACAAAAGGCACAGAAGAACCATACAGAATGTTTACATCCCGTGCAGAGTATAGAACCTTATTACGACAAGACAATGCCGATTTTAGATTGACTCCTAAATCTTTTGAATTGGGCTTGGCTTCTGAAAAACGCATGAAACGCATGGAGGAAAAGCAAAAAAAATCAGATGCTTTTGTGCAGTTTTTTGCTGATACCAGCGTGAAGCACGAAGAAATAAATCCTATTTTGGAACAAAAGGAATCTTCCTTGATGAAACAATCGGACAAGATGTTCAAGATTTTTTCAAGACCTAATATTACCATAGATGATATGCGACAGGTGGAAGCTGTAGAGGCATATATTCAAGAACATGATTTGGACAATGAAATCATTGAGCAAGCAGAAATTCAAATCAAATACTCGGGTTATATTGAAAAGGAAAAAAACAATGCCGATAAATTGAATAGGCTTGAAAATATAAAAATCCCTAAAAATTTCGATTACTCCAAGTTAAAATCCATGAGTATGGAGGCTAGGGAAAAGTTAAACAAAATTCAACCAGTGACCATTTCCCAAGCTTCTAGAATTAGTGGTGTATCCCCTAGTGATGTTTCAGTGCTTTTGGTTTACATGGGAAGATAAAAAACGATCAATACAATATGTTCCACGTGGAACATATTGTATTTTTAATTAAATAAAGTCAGTCAAAACTTTTAATGAAGGATAAAAAAGTGTATTTGCAAGTTAAAGACCATTCTGTTTCAGGGCAAGATTTTCAACTTATAGAAAATACAACCTATGGGTTTCTAGAAACCCATCCTCAACCAAAAGTAGAGCAACTTCCAGAATATTATAACACCGAAGATTATATTTCCCATACAGATTCAAAAAGAAATCTGTTTGAAAAAGTATATCATACGGTTCGTGCTTTCTCTTTAAAAAGAAAAGTAAAATTAATCGAATCTTTTTTTCAAGCAGAGAAACCACATGAATCTTCAAACGAAAAAAAATTATTGGACATAGGTTGTGGTACAGGTGATTTTTTGCAAATGGCACAAAAACATCATTGGGAAGTTTTTGGTATAGAACCTAACGAACAAGCAAGAACAATTGCCAACTCCAAAACAAATCAACGTGTTTTCAATACAGAAAAACTAGAGAGCTTTAAAACGCACAGTTTTGATGTCATTACTCTTTGGCATGTGTTGGAACATTTGCCCAATCTTGAAAAGCAGGTAAGCATTTTAAAATCTTTATTGAAACCTCATGGGACTTTAATAATTGCTGTTCCTAATTACAAAAGTTACGATGCTAGCTATTATAAAAATTTTTGGGCAGCTTTTGATGTGCCTAGACATCTGTGGCATTTTTGTAAAACATCCATTTCGGAATTATTTTCATCTCAAAACATGACAGTGGTAAAAGTGCTGCCTTTAATTTTCGATTCGTATTATGTAAGCATGCTTTCAGAAAAATATAAAAAAGGTTCATTGAACATTTTTAATGCGCTTCGTATAGGTTGGCTGTCAAATATTAAAGCTAAGCGCTCAGGTGAGTATTCCTCGCTCATTTATGTCATAAAAAACAAGTAATTTTCAATTTAAGCGCTTTATTTGAAAGATTTCCAATTAAAATAAGCAATATGTGCCGAAAATTATAAAAACGGCTTAAATCGTTTCCTATGAATTCATTTTTAATCAATATTGTTTATGGTGTTTATGGTATGCTATAAATTATCCCTATCCATTAAATTGTTGGTCTTTTTTTAAAAGGATAACTTTTACTTTTCTACATTTGCGACGAATTAAAAAAAAAACTAAAAAATGAAAAACATATTTTTAATTGCTTTGGCAATGGTAACATTAGCTTCTTGCGAACCATCACTAAAAACCGGATTTATCGATAATAGTGAAGTGGTTAATAACTATCAAGAAAAAATTGATATAGAAGCCAAGTTTAAAGCCAAAGTGGAAGCATTTCAAAAAAGAACAGACAGTACAGGAAGGGCTTTTCAATTGGAAGCACAAGCGTTTCAACAAAAAGCTCAAAAAATGCCTGATGCCCAAGCACAACAGGAATACCAAGTGTTAAGTCAGAAACAACAAATGCTTCAACAACGTATTCAAGCAGAAGAGCAACAAATTTCCCAAGAAAGTCAAGCCGAAATAGATTCGCTTATCTCCAAAGTAAGGAATTTTGTTAAGGATTACGGAAAGAAAAATGGTTACACTTATATTTTTGGAAGTAACGAAGGTGGAAGTGTGATGTATGGAGCAGAAGCAAACGATTTGACCAAAGTTATTTTAGATGCTTTAAATGCTGATTACAAAAAGGACTAAGGTCTTTTAACCAGATTGATTAGCGCCAAACGTTTGTTTGGCGTTTTTTGTTCCTCCATAAAATGAAAAGGATTTGGGAATCAAGCTTAGATGCATGTTGCCACTGTCTATGAGTTCGCCATCTGCTTCAATGTAAGGATTTCCGTTATCCAAAATAGTAACGGATACCGAACTACTTTTATACGTTTCTACCTTATTGTGCTTGGTAATGTTACCATTGAAGAGCTTGGACATATTTTTTATTATATCCCATTTCCCAATGTTTTTCACGAGACTGATATCAAACAAACCATCAAACGGATTTGGTGATTTGGTGAGCTGCATTCCTCCTCCGGAATATTTACAAAGCCCAACCAAAACCATGAAGGTTTTTGTTTCAATAACTTTGGAATTCACCATGATCCTAGATTGAAAATTTTTAAATAAAAACAAACCAAGCAAAGCTCCAGCTACATAAGCCAAAGCGCCAAAATGTTTGTACTTATGTACCTTGCTTACTACTAGACCATCAAAACCAATTCCAGCCAAATTGATAAAATAAATGGGTTTCTTGGAGGAATTCAAAAACTCTATTTTACCAACATCCTGTTGTTTGGGATGTCCATTTTTAATAAGTAGTATGGCTCTTTCTAAATTCTTGGGAATGTTATGGGTCTTTACCCAATCGTTTCCTGTGCCAATAGGCACAACTCCAACATGGATGTGATTGGGAACCACGTGTTTTTGGCTCATGATTCCATTTACAATATGATGCAACGTACCATCACCACCAACACAAATAAAACGACTAAAACCTTGATATATAGCATTTTGAGTAAGTTCTATGCCATGATTTGGATATTCTGTAAAAACGTGTTCAAAATGAAATTCATACATTTTAAGTAGCTCTAGAATGTCTGGCCATTTTTTATTGCATGAGCCATTTCCAGAGGTTGGATTAACAATAACAAACCAAGTTTTGGAGCTTGGCATATCAATCGGCTTTTTTATGAAGTAACCTGGTTAATTTTATGGAAAGATCTGTGAGTATAATTTTGGAATTTCCGTTCCTTTCAATATGGTAAATGGCATCTTGAAGTTCATTGGTAATGTCCAAAATATTATTTCCATGAACAAAAGGTGCAAATTTCCGTAGATCAAAATTTTCAGTTTTGGTTTCTAAATAAACCAAACTATCTGCTTGATAATTTAATAAAAGTGCTTGTCTAAAAAAGACAATACAAAATTGTAAAAATTGCTTTTGAGTTTCACGACCAGTTTTTGAAATATCTTCGCTCCATGAAATCAAATCGTGAATGGCACTTTTGTTTCCTTTAGCTTTAAAAGCACTTCTAATCCAAAATATAAACCACGATTCAAAAGGAGTGTCTTCGCTATCATGATAAACCAAGTCACAAGCTTTGTTGTAATTTCCATTGGCTTGATGTGCTATTTTTGTAGCAACTGTTAGATCCAGATTGTAATTTCTAACAAGGGCATCTTTAATAACCTCTTCGGCTAGAGGGGGAAAATGCAGCACTTGGCACCTGGAAAGGATGGTGTTTATAATTTGTTCCTCATCTTCGGCAACAAGTATAAAAACGGTTTTATTAGGTGGTTCTTCAATAAGTTTCAAAAGTTTGTTGGCAGCAGATGTATTCATTTTTTCTGCCATCCATATCAGCATCACTTTATAGCCACCTTCATAGGCTTTCAAGGATAAGGATTTTACAATTTCGGTTGCTTCATCCACACCAATTTGACCTTGTTTGTTATCCACACCTAATTTCTTATACCAATCAAACAAGTTACCATAAGGTTGTTCGGACAAAAGCTCACGCCATTCTTCCAAAAACATATTGGAAACAGGATGTTTTTTAACCTTATCGTTGGTAGCTACAGGAAAGGCGAAATGTAAATCAGGATGAGAAAAATGTTCAAATTTTAAATTACAAGCCTCATTTCCACCAGTATTTTCACCATTGGTATTTTTGCACAGCAAATATTGGGCATAAGCAATTGCCATAGGCAAAGTACCAGATCCCTCTGGTCCAACAAATAGTTGTGCATGAGGTACACGACCGTTTTCGGCACTTTGCGTAAGGTGATTTTTTATATGTTCCTGACCAAGTATGTCACTAAAAAGCATATGGCAAAGATAACAGATTTCATCTCTTTTTATTGAAATGAAAAAATTATATTTGTGTCTCAAAATCAAATCTTATGAAAACTCTCAACGACTTCCATTTCGAAAACAAAAAAGCCCTCATCCGTGTGGATTTTAACGTGCCTTTAAACGATGACTTTAAAGTTACAGATAGCACCAGGATTCAATCTGCAAAACCAACCATTATAAAAATTTTGGAAGATGGAGGAAGTTGTATCTTGATGTCGCATCTGGGAAGACCCAAAGGTGTTGAAGAAAAGTTTTCCTTAAAACATATTGTGGACACAGTGGAAGATATATTAGGCGTTGAAGTTAAATTTGCTTCCAATTGTGTGGGAGAAGAAGCCACAAATGCTTCCAAAAACCTAGAATCTGGACAAATACTGTTGTTGGAAAATTTGCGTTTTCATAAAGAAGAAGAAGCTGGAGATGAAGCTTTTGCTAAAGAGCTTGCCAGTTTAGGAGATATTTATGTTAACGATGCTTTTGGCACAGCACATAGAGCGCATGCCTCAACAACCATTATTGCACAGTTTTTTCCAGAAAAAAAATGCTTTGGATATCTGATGGAACAGGAGATAAAAAGCATTGAAAAAGTCATGAAAACCGGTGAAAAGCCTGTATGCGCTGTTCTTGGAGGAGCTAAAGTCTCTTCCAAAATTACAATTATCGATAATATTTTAGATAAAATAGATCATTTGATCATAGGTGGAGGCATGACTTTTACCTTTATAAAAGCACAAGGAGGTAAAGTTGGAAATTCGCTTGTGGAAGACGATAAAATGACACTGGCAAACGACATTTTGGAAAAAGCCAGAGCAAAAAACGTACAAGTGCATTTACCAGTAGATGTTATTATTGCAGATGCCTTTAGTAATGATGCTCATACCAATACCTGCGAGATCAACAACATTCCAGAGGGATGGATGGGACTGGACGTAGGACCACATACAGAGGCTTTGTTTTCTAAAGTTATATCAGAATCCAAGACCATTTTATGGAATGGACCCTTAGGTGTTTTTGAAATGCCAAATTTCGCCAAAGGGACCATAGCTTTAGGCCATGCTATTGCAGATGCCACTAAAAATGGCGCATTTTCTTTAGTAGGTGGAGGCGATTCAGTTGCTGCTGTAAAACAATTTGGTTTTGAAGATAAAGTAAGTTATGTAAGTACTGGAGGTGGAGCCATGCTGGAAAGCCTGGAAGGAAAAACACTGCCAGGAATTGCTGCCATTATGGATTGAATTGGAAAATAACGTATCTTTAATGTTTTTATAACAAGAAATTGGCAATAGCTACGTTTACCTTAGTTAAACAAAGTATCAACATGATTTTAAATAGAGTTTTAAATCTTTTATTCATATTAAGTTTAAGCACTTCTTTCGCTCAAGATTCTTTAGAAATAAAAAAGTTAAACGAAAAACTTTCTAAAGCAGAATTAGAAGAAGGCGAAACCTATGTGGTTGATACAATTATTGATGGGAAGCCATTGTATAAAAAACAAATAGATGCCATTACTAAAATTTCGGAATTGGATTCACTTCAAGACTTGGAAATCGCCTCCGACTTTGATAAAAAATGGCTGGAAGAACTTTACAACAATACACTTTACGATACCATTTATCAAACGGTTTCCGAATTGGAATATAACACCATTGAATACCCAGAATTATCCACAGATACCTTAAAAGCCAGATTGGCCAGATTAAATGCCAGAACACCTTTTAATGTGGAATACAACCCTTCCTTGGAGAGTGTTATAAAAAACTTTTTAAAAAACAGAAAAAGTTACTTTGAGCGTATCATGGGATTGAGCGCTTATTATTTCCCCATGTTTGAACGTGAATTGGATGCATATAACATACCTTTGGAGATGAAGTATTTAGCCATTGTGGAATCTGCTTTAAACCCAAGGGCTAAATCCAGAGTAGGAGCTACAGGATTATGGCAATTTATGTATGCTACTGGAAAGCAATATGGATTAGAGGTTAGCAGTTATGTAGATGAACGTAGCGACCCCATTAAATCCACAACAACTGCAGCAGTTTACTTATCTAAATTGTATGAAATATTTGGCGATTGGGATTTGGCTTTAGCAGCGTATAATTCTGGACCAGGAAACGTATCTAAAGCTATTAGGCGATCTGGAGGATATGAAAACTATTGGAACATACGTCATAACTTGCCAAGGGAAACAGCTGGTTACGTACCTGCTTTTTTAGCAACCATGTACATTTTTGAATATGCCAAGGAGCATGGTTTTGTGTCTGAAAAACCTTTGTTTTATGGATTTGAAACAGACACCATTCGTGTGAAACAAATGATCACACTCGACCAAGTTTCTGAAGCTACAAATATCTCCATAGAAGAACTTCAGTTTTTAAATCCTTCTTATAAATTAGATATCATTCCGGTAATAGAAAACAAAAATTATTACTTAAGATTACCAAGAACTTCAATAGGAACCTTTGTTACCAACGAATCCACAATATATGCAGCTGCCAAGGCAGAGCTGGAAGCAAGGGAAAAACCGTTGCCACAGTTTTTTAAAGCAGAATCCAAGGTTACCTATAGGGTTAAAAGTGGTGATAATCTAGGATTTATAGCAAGAAAATACCGAGTAAGGGTGAGCGACATTAAACGTTGGAATGGCCTGAGGAGCAATAACATAAGAATTGGTCAAAGATTAACCATTTACCCTAGAAACCCTGTTGTTTCACAAGAAACAAGTACTTCTAAAACCGACAATAAAACTACAACTTCTGGAGGTCAAAAAATATATACGGTTAAAAGTGGAGACTCCCTTTGGAGTATTTCTCAAAAATTCCCGGGAGTTTCTGTTCAAAATATTCGAGATTGGAACGATATTAGTGGTAACAATTTAAAGCCTGGAATGAAGCTTAAGGTTTCCAAAGGCTAAGTTTTAAATTTTCCATATAATTTTGTTAATCCCTGAACATAGAACGGTTTTAAACGTTTTGTGTTCAAAACACTAAAAAATGACACCCATGAAACAAACACTATTATTATTTTCAGTATTACTGGTAATGAGTTGTGGTAACAAAAAATCTTCAAACCAGAAATTGCTTTCAGACTCATCGGGAAATATCAATAACCTATCGGTTGTTATAGAAAATAATCTTTGGGAAGGCAATGTTGGAGAGGCTATTAGGGAAGTCTTGGCTGCTCCTGTAGATGGTTTGCCTCAAGACGAGCCTTTATTTAACATGAGTCAAATTCCTCCAGCTGTTTTTTCAGGATTTGCTACTCATAACAGAACCGTTTTAAAAATAGAAAAAGAAGGCGAAGCTTCGGTAAAAATAGCATCAGATGTATATGCACAACCTCAAAAAGTGGTCTTGGTTTCAGGAAAAACAGACACTGAAATTATTCAGCAAATTCAAGAAAACGCTCAAAAAATAGTGGCAGCATTTAAAAGCGAAGAAATAAAGGAAAAACAAAGGCGTATTAAATTGTCGCTTCATAAAAACAACACCTTAAAAGAAAAATTGGGGATTACACTAAATTTCCCTACAGCTTATAGAATAGCCAAGGAAGAAGACAAGTTTTACTGGATACGGAAGGATATAGCCACAGGAACCACTAACTTAATGGTTTTTGAACTGCCTTTTAGCGCCATTAAAAAAGGGGATAGTTTGGTGGACCAAATTATAAAATTAAGGGATTCCATTGGGCAAGCACATATTCCTGGACCAACAGAAGGCACCTATATGATTACTGAAGAAGCTTATGCTCCAGCTGTTTTTGAAACCATTATAGACAATAAACCAGCTATTGAAACCAAGGGTCTTTGGGATGTAAAAAACGCTTTTATGTCTGGCCCATTCATTAACTACATTATAGAAGATAAAATCAACAACAGACTTTTGGTTATAGAAGGATTTGCTTTTGCGCCTTCTGTGGAAAAAAGAGATTACATGTTTGAGCTTGAAGCCATAATTAGATCGCTTAAAATAGGAGATTAGTTTTTGCAGCTTTTTTCACAACACAAAAAAACCCAACAAGTCATATTTGTTGGGTTTTTTCGTGTTATAATAAGCACACTATTCTTTAGTGTCTTTTGTTTTGTCTTCTTCTTTGCTAGCGTCTTTAAACTCTTTAATGCCGCTACCTAAACCTCTCATTAATTCAGGAATCTTTTTTCCACCAAATAATAATAACACAATAACAACAATAAGTGCTATTTGCCAAGGTCCAATTGCTAAGGGTAACATATATAAACTCATATAGATTTATTTTAAAGCGCAAAGTTAATAATTAAAGTTTAATATTACCGTTTTAACACGAACTTTAGCATCATGTACATCCACTAGTGAGATAATTTTATTTAATTTTGTTAGCAGAATGGCAGAGAATAAAAAGAAAACCAAAAAATTTAAAAAGAAACTACTTCACAAGTATCGTTTAGTGATACTTAATGAGGATACTTTTGAAGAGCGACTTTCCTTTAAGTTAACACGCTTAAATGTGTTTGTGGTCATGTCCTTATCTGCAATTATTTTAATTGCTGGAACCACTCTATTAATTGCCTTTACATCTTTAAGGGAATATATTCCTGGATATTCATCAACAGCCCTAAAAAAACAAGCTGTAGAATTAAGCTATAAAACAGATTCCTTACAGAGGTTGTTGGCTGTAAACGAAAAATATTACGCTTCCATAAAAAAAGTTCTGCAAGGCGAAATCAGTTCGGTAGATTTTAACAGGGATTCTATTTTAGAAGAAGCCAAAATAAATGTTTCCGAAGTCAATTTAAGTCCGTCCAGGGAAGACTCCCTTTTAAGGGAAAAAATAGCTAAAGAAGATAAATACAACCTGTTTGAAACAGCTACTTCTAAAATAAATTTCGTGCTTTTTCCACCTGTAACAGGATCCATTTCCGAAACTTATAATTTTGAAGCCAAACATTATGGTGTTGATGTCATTGTGGAAAGCAACACACCTGTAAAGGCAACAGCTGATGGCACCATAATTTTTGCTGAATGGACTGTGGAAACAGGAAATGTTATTATTATTGAACACAGCAATGGCTTGATTTCTGTTTACAAGCATAACGCTACATTAACCAAAACACAAGGTGAAATGGTAAAATCTGGTGAAGTAATTGCCACTTCTGGAAATACTGGGGAACTAACTTCCGGACCTCATTTACATTTTGAACTTTGGAAAGATGGGTATCCAATAAATCCAACTAATTTTATAGACTTTAATTAATGTTTTCACTAAAATCTGCCTTAGCCAAACCTTTTGCAAAACATGTTTCCAAATCCATAAAAAAATGGGCTAACAATCCTGTGGAAACCCAAGAAAAAGTATTTCACGAAATAATAGGAAAAGCAACTTCCACGCAATTTGGCAAAGATCATGATTTTATAGGCATCCATTCGCATGCAGATTTTGTAAAGCGTGTTCCAGTTAGGGATTATGAAGACCTTAAACCTTATATAGAACGTGTTGTAGCTGGTGAAACAGATATATTATGGCTGGGAAAACCTTTATATTTTGCAAAAACATCAGGAACCACTTCTGGAGCAAAATATATTCCCATTACCAAAGAAAGCATGCCAACCCATGTAGAAGCTGCAAGAAATGCCATTTTAATGTATATAGCCGAAACGGGAAATAGCAAATTTGTAGCTGGTAAAATGATTTTTTTACAAGGAAGCCCTATTTTGGAAAAGAAAAACGGGATCCAACTAGGAAGACTTTCTGGAATTGTGGCTCATTATGTGCCAAAATATCTACAAAAAAACCGAATGCCTTCTTGGGAAACCAATTGCATTGAAGATTGGGAAACCAAAGTAAATGCTATAGTTGAAGAAACCTTAAGTGAAAACATGACCGTTATTTCCGGGATTCCGTCTTGGGTTCAAATGTATTTTGAAAAAATTCAGGAAAAAACCGGTAAAAAGGTAGGAGATGTTTTTAAAAATTTCAACTTGTTTATTTTTGGAGGCGTCAACTATGAACCTTATCGAGCAAAATTTGAAAGCTTAATTGGCAGAAAGGTAGATAGCATAGAATTGTTTCCTGCAAGTGAGGGTTTTTTTGCTTTTCAAGATAAACAAGACGCAAAAGGCATGTTGCTTCAACTCAATTCAGGCATTTTTTATGAATTTATTAAAGCAGATGAGTTTTTTACCGAAAACCCTAAACGTCTTACCATAAAGGATGTGGAATTGGGTGTTAACTATGTGCTTATTGTTTCAACCAATGCAGGACTTTGGGCATATAATGTAGGAGACACGGTAGAATTTACGTCTTTAAAACCCTATCGTGTTATTGTGTCTGGTAGGATTAAGCATTTTATTTCTGCTTTTGGCGAACATGTTATTGGGAAAGAAGTGGAACAAGCCCTTCAAGAAGCAGTGAAAAACAGTAAGGTTCAGGTAACCGAATTTACGGTTGCTCCACAAATTAACCCAGAAAAGGGCTTGCCTTATCACGAATGGTTTATAGAGTTTGAAAGTGAACCTTCAGATTTTGAAGCATTTTCTAAAAAAATAGATGCGTCTTTACAAAAACAAAACAGCTATTATTTTGATTTGATAAACGGGAAGGTGCTTCAGCCTTTAAAAATCACGCAAATCAAGAAAAACGGTTTTCAGGAATATATGAAATCCATAGGAAAACTGGGTGGTCAGAACAAAATAGCGAGACTTTCAAACGACAGAAACATAGCGAATGTATTTGAAGCTCAAAATCTGATTAAATAATACTATATTTGTTAGCTAAATTAGATTTATGAGTAAAATAAAACATCATGAAAGAACGAGAGCTCAAGAAAGCTCAAATGCCATAGAGAGAATGTATATTACCATGAGGCACTTGTTTAACAGAGGGTTTTACAAGCCTATGGGAGTTTCTGGCGAAACACTTCGTGAAGCGCTTTTGCTTTTAAGACCGGAGATTTATGGCTCTATTGGAGAAGAAAAAGCAGAACTGGAAGGGCTGCTTTATGTTATAGACAGATTGCCTCAAGGGATTGAAGAGTGTACTTTTATTAATTTAACCAGTGATGAAGGCTATGCGAATTCACATTTTAAACCCATTATTCCTCCCAAAAGAAGAAGAAACTGCTACCGAATAGACAGCGAACAGATGAATATTGAAATCACTCGCGGTCGTTCTGAAATTTACGATATTTTAACACACCTTACCTTTATGTTTATTGAGTCGCATAAAATAAGCAAGCGTGTTATTATAGACGAGACAGGCAATACCACTAGAGATTGGAAAAAGTTGGAATCTGCTGTATTGGCAAAAAAGAAGCTTACTCTAGAGGAACGGGAAGTTGCCATTTCGCATACTGCAAACATTTTAGGCCGAACTTTTAACGAAATAGTAACGGTTTATGATCAGTTTGCATCCCATTCACAACCAGAAAGATTGTTGCATATAGTTTATTGGTTGGGAAAACTGGCCATTGAAGAAGTGATAAACAACAACAAAAGAACAGTCACTTTCAGTCCCGTGTTAAGAGAGCGTTTGGGACACCATATCCATGGTGAGATTTGGTCCAATAACATTAAAGAGATTCTTCATAAAAACGAATTGTTGGAAAGGCCCATTCATATTATTAGTGCCAACATGCACAGTGTTATGAACTCGTTATTTGCCAGTCAAGCCTTAAAAACCTTAGCAAAAAAGAAGACTGTTTTTGAGGTTTACGAAGCCTTGAGTGAAAAGAATAACCAAGATCTTCGCAATAAAGTAACAAAAGAAGCGTTGCTGAATGGAATGATTTATATTCCAGATAGTTCTGGAACCAATATCGATGTGCAGATTTTTGATACAGCCAAAATAGATTTTTCAAAAGTAGATATAGACGTAAGCGAGAACTTTAAAAACTCAGAAAAACCAGTTATATTCGTAATGGATTATGCATTTGGCGAGCAAGCTTATGAGACCATAGATGAACTCTTAAAACCCATTAGATTCAATGGAAAAAAAGTGCATTTAAATGTGGAGTCTATTTCCATAATGGGAAAAGCAGGCATATTGGAAGGAGGCAAAGGTGATATTATGATACCTTCGGCACATATTTTTGAAGGGACAGCAGACAACTATCCTTTTAAGAACGAGTTGAGCAAAAAAGATTTGGACGGACATGGCGTAGCCGTTTATAAAGGAGCAATGATTACGGTTTTAGGAACTTCTTTACAGAACAAAGAAATTTTGAAATTCTTTTTTAACTCTACTTGGAATGTGATTGGACTGGAAATGGAAGGAGCCCATTACCAAAAGGCCATTCAGGCAGCATCAAAAGTAAGGCATAGTATCAATCCCAAGGTAAAGGTTAGATATGCCTATTATGCCAGTGATAACCCATTGGAAACAGGAAGTACTTTAGCTTCTGGAGGACTGGGGACATCAGGAGTTAAACCAACATATTTAATTACAAGAAAAATTTTAGAACAGATATTTAACTAACACCAATCATTATAATGAATAAGAATTTACCTGAACACCATCCTTCTGAAGAAGTAGATTTAATTGTTATTTTTAGATTAATTGGCAACGCTTTTAATAAACTTATAACTTTTATAGTTTCTATTTTTAAAGCCATTTTTTCGGTCTTTATTTATACGTTAAGAGCTTTTATTGTAAATTTTAAAATCATTATAATAACCATGGTTTTAGCTGGTGTATTAGGTTATATCCTTGATAAAGTGAAACCAGTTTCCTATACCTCAACCATGCTTGTGAAGCCTTACTTTGAATCCAAGTATCAGTTAATCACAAATATTAATTATTTTAATGCTTTAATTGAAAACAAAAATTATGAGACTCTTTCTTCCCTTTTCGAAATACCAGAAGAGGAGGTTATGGACATTGGTGAATTTGACATTCAACCGGGACCAGAGACAGAAAATGAAAGAATTTTACAATATGAAAATTTCTTAAAGAATGTTGATAGCGTTAGGGCTCAAAATATTAGTTATGACGATTTTGTGGAAAACAGGAGTATTTACTCAAGTGATTTTTTTGAAATAAGTGTCACAGCATTAAAAAAAGATATTTTCCCAAAACTTGAAGAAGGTTTAAATAACTCTTTTACTAATTTCTATTCTTTAAAGAAAATGAAGAAAAGAGATTCCTTAATTGCTATCCAAAAAGCAAATATTTTAGAACAAATAGCACAAGTAGATTCACTTCAAAAAATATATATTAAAGTACTTGAAGATGAATCTCAGTCAAAACCCACAGAATTTAGTATAGGAGGAGAAGGGTTTTCTTTAAGCAAAGACAAAACCAACACCAAGGAATACGAGCTTTTAAATACAGAAATGAAACTTAGGGATCAATTAAAACAACTAGAGGAGAAAAAAATTGAAGAGGACGTGTTTTTTGATGTTATTTCCAGTTTTCAAGATGTAGGAAACAAAACTTCAGAATGGTATCAAAAATACACGTTAATATTTCCAGCAATTGCCTTTGTGCTTTTGTGTGTGGTTTACTTATCCAGAAAAACAATTACTTATGTAAAAAATTATGAAGCCTAAAAAAGCTATATTGATCACTGGTGGTGCTGGGTTTATTGGATCGCATGTTGTTAGATTGTTTGTAAACAAATACCCAGATTACCATGTTTTTAATTTAGACAATTTAACTTATGCTGGCAATTTAGAGAACTTAAAAGATGTTGAGAACAAACCTAACTACACCTTTTTAAAGGCAGATATTACAAATGAACCAGAGATCCATGCACTTTTCAAAACACATCGGTTTGAAGGGGTAATACATCTGGCAGCCGAATCGCATGTGGACAGGTCTATTGCGGATCCCTTGGCATTTGTTAAAACCAATGTTATAGGCACTATGATATTATTAAATGCCTTTAAAGATCTTTGGAAAGATAATTTCAATAACAAACTGTTTTATCACATAAGTACAGATGAAGTTTATGGCACCTTGGGGGAAACAGGGCTTTTTACTGAAACAACCCCTTACGATCCCAATTCACCATATTCAGCTTCAAAAGCAAGTTCAGATCATTTTGTAAGAGCTTATGGGGAAACCTATGGATTGCCTTATGTAATCTCAAACTGCTCAAACAATTATGGTGCAAATCAATTTCCAGAGAAATTAATCCCATTGTTCATTAACAACATCATAAATAAAAAACCACTTCCTGTTTATGGGGATGGAAATTATACCAGAGATTGGTTGTATGTTGTTGATCATGCTATAGCCATAGACTTACTTTTCCATAAAGGAACTATTGGCGAAACCTATAATATAGGTGGTTTTAACGAATGGAAAAACATCGATTTGGTAACCTTGCTTTGCGAACAAATGGATGTAGCTTTAGAAAGACCAATAGGGTCATCAAAAGAATTGATTACTTTTGTAAAAGATCGTCCAGGTCACGACTTAAGATATGCTATAGACGCTTCTAAAATAAACAAAGAATTGGGTTGGAAACCTTCTGTAACCTTTGAACAAGGCCTAAAACAAACCATTGACTGGTACCTAAACAACGAAGATTGGTTACAAAGCGTTACTAGTGGCGCATACCAATCTTATTACGAAAAACAATATAACTAAATTTCCACCTGTCTGTAGTTAGATAGTAATTCATGGAAATAAAAACATCATTTTAATGAAAGGAATCATACTAGCAGGAGGATCAGGCACAAGATTACACCCATTAACATTATCGGTAAGCAAGCAATTAATGCCTATTTACGATAAACCCATGATTTATTACCCATTGTCTACATTAATGTATGCTGGAATCCATGAGATTTTAATTATTTCCACACCAAAAGACTTACCACTTTTTAAAGATTTGCTTGGGGATGGAAAAAAGTATGGTTGCAGGTTTGAGTACGCAGTACAGGAGCACCCAAATGGCTTGGCTGAAGCTTTCATTATTGGAGAAAAATTTATTGGTAAAGATAAAGTAGCCCTAATTTTAGGAGACAACATATTTTATGGCACTGGATTGTCAAGTTTATTGCAGAGCAACAACAATCCAGAAGGAGGTGTTATTTACGCTTATAGGGTTCACGATCCCGAACGCTATGGCGTAGTGGAATTTGACAGTAACGGTCAAGCCATTTCCATAGAAGAAAAACCAAAAAAGCCCAAATCCAATTATGCCGTTCCTGGGATTTACTTTTACGACAATTCCGTAGTTGAAATTGCCAAGAACATCATACCTAGCCATAGAGGCGAACTTGAAATTACAGATGTAAACAAGGAATACTTATCCCAAGGTAAATTAAATGTTAGTATTTTAGATAGAGGCACTGCATGGTTGGACACAGGGACTTTTCAATCGCTTATGCAGGCGTCTCAATTTGTTGAGGTTATTGAAGAACGGCAAGGATTGAAAATAGGATCCATTGAAGCTGCAGCATATGAAATGAATTATATTTCTGAAAAACAATTCAAAGAACTTGCTCAACCCTTATTAAAAAGTGGCTACGGCAAAAACTTATTAGGTTTATTGAATAACAAATAAATGACAGCATTAGAAACTAAATTACAAGACTGCTTTATTCTAGAACCCAAGATTTTTGAAGACCATAGAGGTTATTTTTTTGAGTCTTTCAATCAAAATCAATTCAATACCTTGACCAATACCAATACAACGTTTGTTCAAGACAACGAATCTTTTTCAACTAAAGGGGTTTTAAGAGGTTTGCATTATCAAACAGGCGAGCATGCACAAGCCAAATTGGTACGTGTTATTAAAGGAAGTGTATTGGATGTGGCAGTTGATCTTAGAAAAAACTCCCCAACTTTCTGTCAATATGTTGCTGTTGAACTCACAGAAACCAATAAAAAACAGCTGTTTATCCCTAGAGGTTTTGCCCATGGGTTTGTTGTTTTAAGCGAGACAGCTATTTTTTCATATAAATGTGATAATTTTTATAATAAAGAATCTGAAGGAGGTATCATATATAATGACCCTACTTTGAACATAAATTGGCAATTGCCGGAAGATTCCCTGATAGTTTCAGAAAAAGATTTAGCTTTACCAAAATTTTCTGACTTAAAGCTATGATTAATATTTTAGTTACTGGTAGTAATGGGCAACTTGGTAAATCAATTAAAGATATGGAGTACAAGCACTCTAACTTTAATTTTATTTTTACAGACTACCAAGAGCTTGATATTTCTGATTTTAACTCAGTTGAGAATTTTTTTAAAAACAATTCTATTGATTTTTGTATTAACTGTGCAGCTTATACAGCAGTAGATCAAGCAGAGAACAATCCAGAAGAAGCATATCAAATCAATGAACTTGGGGTAAAAAATCTTGCCACTGTAATTAAAAACAATCAAACCATCTTAATCCATATCTCAACCGATTTTGTTTTTGACGGTACAAAAAAAGAACCCTATACAGAAGCGGATTCCACAAATCCATTAAATGTGTATGGAGACTCAAAATTAAAAGGCGAAACTCATATTCAAACCATTCTCACAAACTATTTTATTATCAGAACCTCTTGGTTATATTCTGAGCATGGCAATAATTTTGTAAAAACCATGCTACGATTAGCAAGTGAAAAAAATGAAATACAGGTTGTGAATGATCAAATAGGTTCGCCAACTTATGCTAAAGACTTAGCAGAATTTATACTTTGGATTATTTCAGAAAACATCAATGATTATGGTTTGTATCATTATTGCAATTCCGGATCCATTAGCTGGTATGAATTTACATTAAACATATTCAAGATATTGAACATTCACACTAAAGTTATTCCAACTTCCTCTTCAAAATATAAAACACTGGCAACAAGACCGTTATACTCAGTTTTGAGTACCAAAAAAACAGAAGAGGTTTTTAACTTAAAATCAAAACCTTTTTTAACCAGTTTAAATAACTGTTTAAAACACTTATAACTATTAGTTTAAGTAAAATAGGATAAATGAATATTTATGGTATTTTTGTAAATCAATTTTTTAAACACTGTAATTGAATAAATTAGTTAATAATGAGTAGAAAAGTAGCACTTATAACTGGAGTAACAGGACAAGATGGAGCTTATTTAAGTGAATTTTTGTTAAAAAAAAACTACATAGTTCATGGTATTAAAAGAAGATCCTCTTTATTTAATACTGACAGAATAGACCACCTTTATCAAGATCCTCACGAGAAAAACCAAAACTTTATTCTTCATTATGGTGATTTAACCGATAGCACAAATTTAATCAGGATAATACAAGAGGTCCAACCTGATGAAATATATAATCTAGCAGCAATGAGTCATGTTCATGTATCATTTGAAATGCCGGAGTATACTGCAAATGCTGATGGAATTGGTACTTTAAGAATATTAGAAGCAATTAAAATATTAGGACTAGAAAAAAAAACAAGGATATATCAGGCATCTACCTCTGAATTATACGGAAAGGTACAAGAAGTACCACAAACAGAAAAGACTCCTTTTTACCCAAGAAGCCCATATGCTGTAGCGAAAATGTATGCTTTTTGGATAACTGTAAACTATAGGGAAGCTTATGGTATATATGCTTGTAATGGTATTTTGTTTAATCACGAATCCCCAATAAGAGGAGAAACTTTTGTTACAAGAAAAATAACTAGAGCAACATCTAAAATAGCTCTTGGGTTACAAGAGAAAATTTACTTGGGAAATCTAGATGCCCAGCGAGATTGGGGTCATGCCAAAGACTATATTAGGATGATGTGGATGATTCTACAAGCTGAAACCCCAGAAGATTGGGTTATTGCAACTGGGAAAACAACAACAGTTAGAGACTTTGTAAAAATGTGCTTTGCTCATATAGGTGTAGAACTGGAATTTAAAGGAAATGGTTCCAACGAAAAAGGCTATATTAAAACCTGTTCTAACCCTGATTATCAATTGGAAATAGGCAAAGAAGTTATTTGTGTTGATGAAAAATACTTTAGGCCTACCGAAGTTGACTTGCTAATTGGTGATGCAACCAAAGCTAAAGAAAAATTAGGATGGGTTCCAGAATATGACTTACCTGCACTTGTTGAAGATATGATGACCAGCGACATTAAGGTAATGAAAAAACAACAATATCTTCAAGATGGTGGTTACAGAATAAAAAATTACTTTGAATAATAAAGCATGAATAAAGATTCTAAAATATATGTCGCAGGACATAGAGGTCTTGTAGGGAGTGCTATATTAGAAAACCTCCAATCTAAAGGCTATTCAAATTTAATTACACGCACACATAAAGAGTTAGACTTAACAAATCAGTTAGAAGTTAAAACGTTTTTTGAATTAGAAAAACCCGAGTATGTGTTTTTAGCTGCAGCAAAAGTTGGAGGAATAGTGGCAAATAATGTTTATAGAGCAGATTTTATCTATGACAACATGATGATTCAAAATAATGTAATTCATCAAAGTTATGTTAACAAGACAAAGAAACTTCTTTTTTTAGGAAGTACATGCATTTACCCTAAAAACGCACCTCAACCCATGAAAGAAGAGTATCTGTTAACAGATACTTTAGAGTATACAAATGAACCCTATGCCATAGCAAAAATTGCTGGAATAAAAATGTGTGAGAGTTATAATATTCAATATAACACAAATTTTATTTCTGTAATGCCAACAAACTTATATGGTCCTAATGACAATTTCGATTTAGAAAAATCACATGTCTTACCAGCATTAATTAGGAAAATACACTTAGCAAAGTTGCTTTATGAAAATAAGTTTGATGAAATTTTAAAAGACACAGGATTTCAAAATTTAGAAGAAGCAAAAGCTTACTTACAAAATTTTGGTGTTTCAGAAAATAGCGTTGAAATTTGGGGAACAGGAAAACCGATGAGAGAATTTTTGTGGTCTGAAGACATGGCAGATGCTTGTGTGTTTATTATGGAAAAAAGGAATTTTAAAGATACTTATTCTGAAGGAGATAATGAAATTAGAAATACACACATAAATATAGGTACAGGCAAAGAGGTTTCCATAAAAGAATTAGCAGAGACAATCAAAAAAACAATTGGTTTTAAAGGCAATTTAGCATTTAATACAAACAAACCAGATGGAACCATGCGCAAGTTAACAGATGTTTCAAAATTAAACAAGTTAGGTTGGAAACATTCAATAGAGTTAAATGAAGGAATACAAAAAATCTACGAATGGTACCTCAAAAAAGATTGTTAGGTTGGGGTTTGAATGTTTTTATGATGCTATTTAAAGTATAATACTAAATGATGATAAACTCAAAAGAAACTATCATTCCAAATTTTTTAATTGTTGGCGCAGCTAAAGCAGGCACAACATCTTTAGCTAAGTACCTAAATGAACATCCAGATATTTTTATTTCAAAAATTAAAGAACCAAGATTCTTTATTGCTAACACAATCAAAAAGACTACAACTTCAGACCCTTCATATAATTATCTAATTAAAAATTCTATATTAAATCCTGAAGATTACTTTAGTCTATTTAAAAATAGAAATGAAAAGGCAATAGGGGAAGCGAGTGTACATTATTTATATCATCACGAAGAAGCTATCAACAATATTGTTAAATATTTAGGGACTGAAACAAGAATAATAATTTTGTTGAGAAATCCAGTCTATAGAGCTCTATCAAACTGGAAATATCAAGATAAAGATTTCTTAAAATTTAAGGAAGCATTAAAAAATGAGGAAAAAAGAAAAAACAAAGGCTATAATTCTTTTTGGTTTTATTCAGAACTGGGATTTTATTATAAACAAGTAAACGCTTATATTAAAACCTTTAAAAATGTTAAGGTCATTTTATTTGAAGACTTTGTAAATAATACAAGTCAAGTTATGAATGATTTGTATGATTATTTAGAAGTAAGCAATAATTTTAAGAATGAAGATTTTGTGAAACATAACGATTCATCATTATCAATTATACCAAAACATAACCTTTTAAAAAACCTTTTAAAAAACCAAAAGCGCATAAATGCTTTTAATAAATTAGTGAGCAAAAATATAGTGCCTGAAAACCTATATATCCAGAAGAAAGATTTAATATATAAAGACGATATTTCTTATTTAAAAAACCTTTATAGAGAAGACATAATAAAATTACAAAAACTAATTAACCAAGATTTATCAAATTGGTTGTAAACTAAACAAAAATGAAACAAATATTCTACTTTGGACACTGTTGGGCAGACAATATAGGCAATGCATTTATTGATTTTGGAATCAATTACTGCCTAAAAGAAGCTTTAAAAGACCAAGACGTTCAAATCAATAATATTTCCAACATGCAACCTTATAATGATTATAAGTTTAATTATAGATTTCCATATAATTATTTAAGTGGCGGCAGAAAAAAAGCAGATTCAGTTTTTGATCTTAGAATGCAAACAAAACCAGATTTGGTCATTTTAGGTGGTTCGCTTTTTGATGTTTTTTGGTGTAAAGTACATTCAAAATTTTTAGATTGGTTAATTCAAAATCAATATCCAGTTTTTGTCCTAGGTGGAGGTGGTGGTAACAATTATAGTCAAGAAGAACTTGATTTTGTTTCTAGTTATTGGAAAAAAATAAATTTTATAGGGTACGTGGCAAGAGATGAAAAAGCTTTTAGTAATTTCGGGAAATATGCTAAAATAGCTTATAGTGGAATTGATAATGCATTCTTCTTGAACAACGCATTTACTCCAGCCCCATTAAATATGGAACCCTTTATAATCAATAGTTTCGATCTAACTTATTTAAGAACAGTTAAAGAAGGTTCTAAAAAAATAATAAAATTATCTCATAGATTATTGGATGTAGATAGTTTTAAATATTTTTTGGTAAAGAGGTTTAAAGCATTTAAACTAATAAAATCTTATGATTTAATTACAGACTACCCTAACGATTACTTACACTTATATGCCAATGCTGATGTTACACATTCCGATAGGGTTCATGCTTGTGTATCTTCTTTAATTTTTGGCAAAAAAGCACAGTATTATGACAAATCTGATAGATCTTATCTTTTTGATAGGGTTGGGTTATCTGAAATTAGAAACAAACCCGTAGAGTTAGATATGGACTTTATTGAAAAAGAAAAACAAAAGCAATTAGAGGTTATTAAAGAAATTTATATGCAGATTTGTTAAATGTAATAATAACATTTTAATACTACTTTAAAATCATAAAAAATGGTGATAAGCAAATATCTTCAGTTAGCAATAAAAGCCTCTTTAAAAGCTGGAGAAAAAATAATGGAAGTTTATAACTCCGTTATAGAAGTAGAATATAAAGATGACAAATCGCCTTTAACAGAAGCAGATAAACAGGCTAATGATATTATTAATTCTTTTTTGTTGCCAACCCAAATCCCCATCATTTCAGAAGAAAATAAACAAACAGATTATTCCATAAGAAAAACTTGGGAAACCTGTTGGGTTGTGGACCCCGTTGATGGCACGAAGGAGTTTATAAAGCGCAATGGTGAATTTACGGTTAACATTGCTTTAGTTACAAACGGGACCCCTGTTTTAGGTGTTATTTATGTGCCAGAATCCAAAGTGTTATATTTTGCCGAAGTGAATAAAAAAGAAGGTTTTAAAGTAACATTGAATTCTCATCAAACTTCCATAGAAGACTTAATGGAAAAGGCAACACCTTTAAGACCAAAACATGGGGTTTCGAACCTTGTTCAAGTGGTTGGAAGCCGCTCCCACATGAGCCAGGAAACTTTGGATTATATGGAGACTCTTAAAGCCACAGGAAAAGATGTTGAAGTGGTTTCAAAAGGCAGCTCTCTAAAGTTCTGTTTGGTTGCAGAAGGAAATGCAGATGTTTATCCACGTTTTGCACCAACCATGGAATGGGACACAGCAGCTGGTCAGGCCATTTGTAACGCTGTTGGAATTGAAGTTATTTCAAAAGAAACAAACAAATCTTTAATGTACAATAAAGAAAACCTTTTAAATCCTTGGTTTTTAGTTCATAAATAATGGTAGACATATCCCATAAAAGACATATAGCCAAATCCATTACCTGGAGAATTGTGGGTACCATAGATACCATCATTCTGTCATGGATTATTTCTGGAGATCCTTTTGTTGGGTTAAAAATAGGTATGGCCGAAGTGGTAACCAAAATGATATTTTATTATTTTCACGAAAGAGCCTGGTTTAAAATCAATCTATCTAAAGACGGTAAAATACTTGAAAGCAGGAAACGTCATATAGCCAAAACATTTACCTGGAGAATTGTAGGTACCATGGACACCATGATTATTGCTTGGATTATCTCTGGAAACCCATTAACAGGATTAAAAATAGGCTTTGCCGAAGTGGTCACTAAAATGCTGTTATACTATTTTCACGAGCGTATATGGTATAAAATTAATTTTGGATTATCAGAACGCAAAAAGTAGCTATTATGAAAGAAAATATCATCCCACATTCATATCAAATTTCCATTCAAGACAGGAGACAAGCCAATAAGCACAATTCTTTTTTAATGTGGTTTACAGGGCTTTCAGGTTCGGGAAAATCCACCATAGCAAATGTTGTTGAACAAGAATTACATAAAAAAGGTATTAAAACATACATTTTAGATGGTGACAATATACGAAAAGGCATCAATAGCGATTTGAATTTTTCACCAGAAGATAGGACCGAAAATATAAGGAGGATTGCAGAAACGGCCAATTTAATGGTTGATGCTGGTTTAGTGGTACTTGCGGCATTTGTATCCCCTTACAAAAAAGATAGGGAGAACATTAAAAGTATCGTTAAAGATGTTAACTTTGTCGAAATATATGTAAACACCAGTCTTGAAGAGTGTGAAAAAAGGGATGTTAAAGGCCTCTATAAAAAAGCTCGGGCAGGTGAAATAAAAAACATGACAGGAATCTCTGCGCCTTATGAAGCGCCTGAGGATCCAGATGTAGAAATAAACACAGAACAAGTATCTGTAGAACAAGCCGTAAAGCAGATTATAGAATATATAACACCAAAATTAAAACTCAAAAATGAGTAAGTATTATTTAAATTATTTAGACGAATTAGAAAGCGAAGCCATTTTTATTTTGCGTGAAGTTTGGGCTCAATTTGAAAATCCTGTGATTCTGTTTTCTGGAGGAAAAGACTCGATTTTAGTAACACACTTGGCAAAAAAAGCGTTTTACCCAGCTAAAATTCCGTTTCCTTTAATGCATGTGGATACAGGTCATAATTTCCCTGAAACCATTCAGTTTAGAGATAATATCATAAAAGAATTAGGTGTTGACCTTATTGTAGGATCTGTTCAAGAATCCATAGACGATGGACGTGTAGCTGAAGAAAAAGGAAAAAATGCCACTAGAAATGCACTACAAATAACCACACTTTTAGATGCTATTGAGGCAAATAAGGTGGATTGTGCCATAGGTGGAGGAAGACGTGATGAAGAAAAAGCCAGGGCTAAAGAACGTTTCTTTTCACATAGGGACGATTTTGGCCAATGGGATCCAAAAAATCAAAGGCCAGAGCTTTGGAATATTTTTAATGGTAAACATTTTCAAGGAGAGCACTTTAGGGCTTTCCCAATTAGTAACTGGACAGAAATGGATGTCTGGAATTACATTAAACGCGAAAACATAGCCATACCATCATTGTATTACGCTCACGAACGCGAAGTGGTATGGAGACAGGATTCTTGGATACCAAATTCAGAGTTTTTGGTTTTAGAAGATCATGAAGAAATAGTGGTCAAGAAAGTTCGTTTTAGAACCCTTGGAGATATTACAATCACTGGAGGTATCGAATCTGATGCAGATACTTTAGAGAAAATTGCAGAAGAGGTGTCTGGAATGCGTCAAACAGAAAGAGGAAACCGAAGTGATGATAAACGTTCAGAATCTGCTATGGAAGATAGGAAGCGTCAGGGGTATTTTTAGTGATACGAATTAACACGAATTGCACGGATTTTTACGAATTACGCGGATTAATGGGAAAACTAATTTTTGAAAAAGAGACCTATGTTATAATCGGATTGTGTATGCAAGTTCACAAAGGATTGGGTGCAGGTTTTTTGGAGTCGGTTTACCATGAAGCTCTGGAAAGAGAGTTTAGCAAAAAGGGAATTCCGTTTAAATCAAAACAAAAAATACAAGTTTATTATAACGATGAACCGCTCGATAAATATTTTGTAGCTGATTTTATTTGTTATGACAAAATAATTGTAGAACTAAAAGTAGCAGCTTTTTTACATAAGAATTTTGAAGCCCAAACGATTAATTATGTTAAATCTACTAACCATCCGTTAGGATTATTGGTGAATTTTGGACAGTCAAGTTTGGTCTGGAAACGATTTATTAACACATAGAAATATAGAAATATCACGGGAACAATCTGCGTAATCTGCGTAAATCCGTGAAAATAAGAATAACATGTTAGACAACAATCAATTATTACGTTTTACAACAGCAGGAAGTGTAGATGATGGTAAAAGTACGCTAATAGGGCGTTTGCTTTACGACTCAAAATCTATTTTTGAAGACCAATTGCAAGCTATTGAGACTACCAGCAAGAAAAAAGGTCATGAAGGGGTGGATTTGGCTTTATTTACAGATGGTCTTCGTGATGAGCGCGAACAAGGTATCACTATCGATGTAGCATATAGATATTTTACAACTCCCAAACGTAAATTTATAATTGCAGATACACCTGGACATATTCAATATACAAGAAATATGGTCACTGGAGCTTCTACTGCCAATGCAGCCATTATTTTGGTGGATGCCAGACATGGTGTTATTGAGCAAACCAAAAGACATTCGTTTATAGCCTCCTTATTACAGATTCCTCATGTGATAGTATGTATCAATAAAATGGACTTGGTAGGTTATTCGGAAGAAGCTTATAACAAGGTCATCAATCAATTTGAAGAGTTTTCATCAAAAATGTTGGTAAAAGATGTGCGTTTTATTCCTATTAGTGCCTTAAATGGGGATAATGTGGTTAACCGTTCCAAAAACATGGATTGGTATCAAGGGGCACCTTTGTTGCACACTCTAGAAACCCTACATATTAGTAGTGATATCAATAAAGTTGATGCACGTTTTCCAGTTCAAACCGTGTTAAGGCCCCAAAGTGAGACTCATAGAGATTACAGAGGCTATGCCGGACGTGTGGCCAGTGGTATTTTTAGGGTTGGAGATGATATAACGGTTATGCCATCCGGTTTTACAAGTAAAATAAAATCAATTAATTTATACAATAAGGAATTAGAAGAAGCCTATGCGCCCATGTCTGTTTCCATGACTTTGGAAGACGATATAGATATTAGTAGAGGCGATATGATTGTGCGTTCTAATAATAAACCCGAAGCCATTCAGGATATTGAAGTCATGTTATGCTGGTTAAACAATAGTCCTGCGAAACCTCGTGCAAAATATTCTATTCGTCACACCTCCAACGAACAAAAAGCCATGATCAAGGAAGTGGTTTATAAGTTTAATATTAACACGTTGGACCGTATTACTGGAGATGCAGAATTGAAAATGAATGATATTTGTAAAGTGAAAATAAGAACCACCAAGCCTCTAATGATAGATTCCTATAGAGAAAACAGGACCACCGGAAGTATTATATTAGTAGATGATGCTACGAATGAAACCGTTGCAGCAGGTATGATTGTTTAAATTACACATTTTATGAAAAGAGTATTAGTATTATCACTTTTATTAGTATTATTTAATAGCTGTAAAGAAGCAACTAATAAAAATATTGACGAAACATTAGAAGATTCTACCACTAAAGTGGAAGAACCCACAAAAAAGCAATTGGTTTTTAAAATTTCTTTTGAAACAACAATTCCAGATGATTTTACTTTGTATTCAAAGGATGTTTTCTTAAACAACAATAAATTTATGGATATTTATGTTAAACATAAATTAAACATGAATGAAACCCAAAAGACTATAACATATGAGTTTCCTGAAGGTATCGTTCCTGATTACAATTTATCATTATTACTTGGAAGGGAGCATGTTAAAGAAGTGATAATTAATAATATTACTGTGTCTTTTGGAGGTAAGGTTATTGATATTAAACCTTCAGAACTCACAAAATATTTTGCTTTAAACAAATATATTGATTTCAATAGTGAAGAAGGTAAATTAATGACTAAAAAAGTAAAAGGAAAACATAATCCAGTAATATCTTTAAAGAAAAAGTTTTTAACGAAACTAATCAACTAAATTACGCTTAACTCTTGATAAAAAAACCTAATTTCATAATTGCTGGTTTTCCTAAATGTGGTACGACATCGTTATTTGCCTATTTAGAAACACACCCTGAAATTTTTATTCCGCAAAGAAAGGAAATGAATTTTTTTTCTTATCCAATAATAAAGAACCTTACTGGTGGTGAAGGAGACAAAGTTATCGTTGGGACTCAAGTAAGCACTTGGGAGCAATATATGAGTTATTACAGATCTGTTAGGAATGAAAAAGCAATTGGAGACGCTTCTCCTTCATATATAAATTTCCCAGCTTGTTTTTCTTACATAAAGGAAAAGCTTGATAATCCTAAAATAATCATTCTCTTAAGGGACCCAATAAAAAGATCATATTCAAACTATTTGCATCTTTATAGAGTGGGTAGAGAAAAATTAGATTTTAATTCGGCTTTATTGGAAGAAGAAAATCGAATTGAAAAGAAATATTCTCCAATGTGGTACTATAAGAGACATTCTACCTACTACGATAAAGTTATTGAAGCTCAAAAAGCGTTCCGAGATGTATTGCTTTTAACTCAAGAAGAAATGAATAAAAACCCAGGAGGGTTTTTAAAGCAAGTTTTTGAATTTCTTGAGGTTGATAGCAGCTTTGTCCCTCCAAATCTTGATGTTATGTATAATAAAGGAGGTGTCTACAAAAAAAATAGGATTACCAACCTTTTCTTGAAACAGAGTAAAACAAAACATTTTTTATCTCAAAATGTTTCATTAATTAAAAAACTGAAACCTTTAAAAGACAAAATATTATCTTCATTTGAAGTAGCTCCACCACCTTTAGATAAGCAGTCAGAAGATTTTTTAATTAAACATTTTAAAGAAGATGTAAAAAAACTTCATAAACTAGGAGTCAATACAAGTAATTGGAACCAAAATTATTTTATAGAATAATAACTTACATTAAGCCTGTTTTTGTGAAAAAAATAAAATCGAAAATAAACTTTTTAAAAAACGATGTTGATTTCTCAGAGCTTATTAGAGGTAGTTTCTCTTCTTTAATTGGCAAAATTATAGGAATGGGTTTTGGTTATTTGGTGATAATATTTATATCTAATAAATATGGAGCTGAAGGCCTGGGCTTATTTTCACTTTCAGTAACGGTTTTGAATATAGCTGTATTAATTCCTAAGTTTGGACTGGACAATGGCTTAGTTAGAATACTGAACGAAACTAAAACTAAAGGAAATAAAAATAATTTTTTGGAAGTTTTAAAAGAATCTTCGCTTTTTATGTTGTTTCTGTCCATAATAGCAATGCTAATATTATATTTTTTAGCAGATAAGATTGCTGTTTTGTTTTTTCATAACGAAAAACTTATAGAACCTTTAAAAGCTGTTTCTTTAGCAATTATACCAATAACTTTAATGGTTGTTGCTAGTAGTACTTTTCAGGTGTTTAAAAAAACATTTTACCATATGCTGTTTAAAACAGCGTTGATTAATGTTGTTTTTGTTGTGTTACTTTCTATTAATTTTTATGTTTTAGAAGCAACTTCCGATATTTTTATATTGTATTGTACAGCATGTTACATTTCTTTTTTAATCGCTCTTATACTACTTAAGAAGAGATTGAACAAAAGTGTTTTCAATGTAGAAAAGACATATTCTTTTGATTTAAAAAAAATACTCACTATTTCATATCCAATGATGTTGGCAAATTCATTCGTTTTGCTATTGAGTTGGAGCAACATATTGTTGTTAGGTTATTTTTCTGATGAGTATAGTGTGGGAATTTATAATGCATCAGAGCGTTTGGCAGAACTTTCAGGACTAGCACTTATTGCAATTAATTCAATAGCTGCACCTAAATTTGCAGAAGCTTATTCAAACAATGATCATAAAAAAATTGAAGAAGTCACAAAAAAATCTACCAAAATGATTTTTTTATCTTCTGTTCCAATTCTAATTGTATTGATAGTTTTCGGTGAATTTTTACTTGGCTTTTTTGGCCCAGAATTCACTATTGGTTTTTGGGCATTGGTTTTTTTATGTTTAGGTAGGTTTTTTAGTGCTATTTCTGGGTCTGTAGGTTATATATTGCAGATGACAAATAATCAAAATATTTTTCAAAAAGTTATATTTTTAGCATTTATAGTTAATCTTATTATGAGTATTGTTTTAATACCAAAATATGGTTTTGTTGGAGCTGCAGTTGCAAAATTTATTTCAGCTGTTTTTTGGAATATATTATTGGTTATTATTGTAAAAAAGAGATTGGGATTTTGGTCTTTTTACATTCCTTTTATCACTAAATAAACTAATATTGTTTGTTAATTTAAGAAAAACATTCATTTATGTATATAACACAAAATAAATTACTTCAATATGGTCTTTATAGTAATGCTATTTATGTGTTCTTGTTTTTTTTATTTCAACCGGACGGAATTAGTTTTCACAAGATTGCAATATCTTTCTTTCTTGCATTTTCTGTATGTGCGAGTTTTATTGTCTGTTTTCGTAATAAAAATAGTCTTAGTGAAATACCAAAACTTCACAAAAGAGTTTTTATTTTTTTAATGTTTTGGAGCATTGTTACAATTACTAGAAGCTTCTCATTTAAATTACAAGATTGGATGACAAATTTTGGTAACGTATACATGGCGTTAGCATGGTTTACTCCAATTTTCATTATTATTGGTCAAAAAATAGAAAACTGGATCATAATTTTCAAGTCTATTTGGTTTATGTTTCAATTAATGATATTGAGTTTACTATTTTTACCTTTTCACATACATCCAGGTAAGTTAAGAACGGAATGGGTTTGGTTACTTAGGCCAATGAATTTCATTTTATTAATTGGCATTAATAAATTTAAAGTACATTATAGGTTTATAGCATATATTACTTTTCTGGTTTACATTTTAATGGCCATTCTTACCCAACAAAGAATTGAGTTTATCTATTTGTTCTTAATTTTCACGTTTATTTTTATAAAAAAAATAAAACATTTTAAAATAAAGAGAAAGTTTTTAAAATTTATATTATTTGGATCAATAGCATTAATATTTATAATTTTTACTTATGGGTATGAAAACCTTTCCAATATTCTATTAAGAATTGTTGAATATCAAGATACACGAATATTCCTATATAACGAATTAATAGCCGAATTAGATAATATTGAAGAGATTATTGGGAGAGGTTCTTTAGGGACTTATTATAGTCACTATATGGAACATACTAAATGGTATATTGAAGAGATTCGTAAGCAAACATGGTATGGTGATAGCTCAATAAGGATTACAATTGAAGTTGGTTATTTGCAAATGATTTTAAAAGGAGGTTATATATTATTTTTATCGACTCTTTTTTTAATGCTTAGCTCAAGTTATTTGGCCATCTTTAAATCTAATAATCTTTTTGTTAGAAATTTAGGGTTATATATTTTAGTCCTTTCAATATTAAGTATCATTTCTTTTAGGCCTGCTTTTACTCCTACCTTTATAATTTTATGGACTGCAGTAGGTACTGCATTAAATAAGAGAAACAGAAACATGACAGATCAAGAAATTAAAGAACTTATAAATATATAAAATGTCAAAACTCCCTTTGGTAAGTATAATAACCGTAGTGTATAATGGTGCAAAAACTTTAGAACAAACTATCCTGAGTGTTTTGAACCAAACCTACAAAAACATTGAGTATATAATTATTGATGGAGAATCCACTGATGGTACTTTAGATATTATTGAAATGTATAGGGATAAAATCTCTACTTGTATTAGCGAACCGGATGAAGGATTGTATGACGCTATGAACAAGGGTGTTTCTATAGCTAACGGGGAATTAATAGGTATCATTAATAGCGATGATTGGTTTGAGAAAAATGCTGTAGAGTTAGTGGTTTCCTCATATGTTAATAATCTTAATAAAAAGGTTTTTCATGCTGATAGATATGATGTCTATCCAGATGATACAAAAATAAAATATCCTTTTAACCCTTCAAAGGCAAAATTCTTATACTATGCTATGACTTACAATCATGCTTCAATGTTTTTTCATAGAGATATATACAAAAACTATAAATATAACCCAGAATTTAAAGTTTTTTCAGATTATGAAATGGTTTTAAAGATTTTTCTAAATAACCCTGAATATTTTGAATATATTAACCAAACATATGTAAATTACAGAATAGACGGTATAAGTGCGAACCAAAGCTTAAAATTAAATCTCAATGAAGGTTCTAAAGCTAGGTTAAATGCTGGGTTAAATTATTTTTCTGTAATTATATATGTGTTTTTGACCGTTTCAAAATTTATTACTTCGAAATTAAAACTACGCTTTTAACTAATCAAAGTATAATTAAAAAACAACAAAAGGAATGAACTCTAGAGCTCTTTTTGTACTGCATTATTCCCCACCTATTCACGGAGCTTCTAAAGTTGGAGACTCTATTTTAAATAGTTCTATTATAAATCAAGAACTTGATACAAGGTTTATAAAGATTAAATCTTCAGAAAATATTGATTCTATTGGAAAATTTAACATAAAGAAGTTGCTTTATTTCTTTGGTTTGTTTTTTAAAGTTTGCTGGAGTTTAGTTTTTTTCAGACCAAACATAATTTATTATACAGCTTCTCCTTTTGGTTTTGCATTTTATAGGGACTTAGCGATATCAATACCTATAAAAATTTATAATTTTTTTTTAAAACAAAATCTTTTTTACCACTATCATGCAAAAGGGATAAACGAATTTGTTTCACAATCTAAAAAAAATAAAAAACTCACTAATTTTTTATTGAAAGGGACAAATATCATTTTAATTTCAAAATTAATGCAAAGTGAATTGGAGCAGGTTACTTCTTATAAAAATATTTTTTATCTTAACAATGGTGTAGATAATTTGTTGACTAACTATGATTTTAGAAGTATTTTGACTGAAAGGAAAAGTAATAATAAAATAAACATTTTATACCTGTCTAATTTATTCAAGGAAAAAGGATATGACACTGTTTTAGAATTGGCCAAGTATTTTAAAGAAGCAGGACTTAAAAACATTGAGTTTAATTTTGCAGGAGGTTGGGCCAGTACTGAAGACAAACAATATTTCAAAGAATACGTGAATACTAATAAACTTGAAAACTATGTTATTTATCACGGGCTCGTTCAAGGAGAAGAAAAGAAAAGATTATTTTCCAATGCAACTATTTTTGTTTTTCCTTCCAGATATAAAAAAGAAGTTTTTCCATTATCTGTTCTAGAGGCTCTATCCTATGGGCTTCCTGTTTTAGGGTTTAATATAGGTGCTGTTCCTGAAATAATTAATGGCAAAATAGGGATAATAAGCAATAAAGAACTTATTTTTGAAGATGTGGAAAAAATGATCTCTGAATTTCAATCTGAGTCTACATTTATGAGATGTAGAGAAGAGTATTTAAATAATTATACAGTAGAGGTTTTTGAAAAAAACTTATTAAATATCCTAATAACGAATTAATGTACAAATCAGTTAAAATAAGGGATTATAATATTTTTGCATCAGATGTTCAAAATATAAACATAGATAACAATAACAAAACTATTGTAAATACAATTAATGCCCATTCTTACATTGTTGCAAAAAAAGATCCAATATTTAAAAAGGCTTTACTGTACAGTGATATCTTGCTTCCAGATGGAGAAGGTATAGTTTATATGGTTAAAAAATTAAAAGGCGACAAGATAAAGAAAATTGCAGGTGCTGATATTCATGATTATTTGTTAAATATTTCTAACGAGAAAAGTTTGAGGTGTTATTATCTTGGTGCCAGTCAAGAAACTCTCAATATTATTAAAAAAAAGCAGTCTAAAAAATACAAAAACATCCACTTTGGTTTCTATTCGCCACCTTTTAAACCAGTATTTACCAAGGAAGACAATATACTAATGGCTAAAGAAATTAATGCATTTAAACCTCATGTGCTTTTTATAGGAATGACAGCTCCAAAACAAGAAAAGTGGGTTTTAGAAAATAAAGATGCAATTCATGCTAATATTATTTGCTCCATAGGCGCAGTTTTTGATTTTATTGCTGAAACTAAAAAAAGAGCACCTAAATGGTTAATTGATTTAAAATTAGAATGGTTATATAGAAGCTTTACTGCTTGGCGTTTAACAAAAAGATATTTGTATTCAACACCTCTTTTTTTAATAGAAATTTACAAATTAAAATATTTCAAAAAAAAATCTATTCATTAAATGCTTAAAGAAGCAATTATCAACTTAAAAAAAATAATATCTAATAAAGATGTGTCTTTTTTAGTACTGATGTTTTCAGTTTTTTTGTTACCTCTATCAATTAATTTAAGTACTTTCACATTTATACTTTCTTCCGTATTAAAGTTTGTTCAGGTTCTGGCCAATAGAAACAAACTCTTTGAAACTAAAGCTTTAAAAAACTCAGCTATAATTGGTGGCATATTTTTTTCTTATATTATAATAAGTTCTGTATTACAAACAAATGTAATTAACACGTTGTCATTGTTTGAAAAAGATTACATGCACTTTGCCTTATTTTTTATAACCCCCATGCTTTTAAGGTCTAAAAAAGAAAATAAGCTTCTTATTTATTTGTTTTTTGTTGGTGCTTTTTTTGCTTTAGCATATGTTTTTCTTTTTTCTATAATTAATGGAACAACTTTCGATAAATATGCTTTTGTCAATTTATTGGATATTCACCACACATATTTATCTATGTATTTATTAGCATTCGTAAACTTTGCCATTGTATCAATTATAACTAGAAAACAAACCATTGACAAACATCTTAAAATCATTCTTATTGTATTAATAGCTGTATGTTTGGGAACTATGTTTATTCTTGGAAGTAAAGTTTCAATGTTAATATTTATACTCTTATTTATAGCTCATTCACTTCCCGAGTTATCACGTAAAAATGCGGCTATTTACATAGTGACACTAATTATTTTGTTAAGTATAATGCAAATATTTAACAACCAAATAAACGTTAGTTATAAAAAAGCTTTAGATTTTAGGCTCCAAGTTTGGGAGGTTTCATTTGATATATTTGAAAACAACCCCATTTTTGGAAATCTTATCTTATCAGAAAAAGATATTTTAAACTATAAGCATTACATAAATGGTAAATATTATTTTTTGGATTCAGATTTAAATAGCCATAATCAATACCTGTCCATTCTAATGAGATTTGGTCTTTTTGGCTTCTTTATTTTATTTGCTTATGCGATTAACATATTTAAAAGTATATCAAAAAAGACCAATAAGAAAGTTTTAATAGAGTCAATAGGGTTTTTTATTATAATTTTTAGTGTTTGTTATATTGAGAATATTTTAGATAGACACCATGGAATAGTTTATCTTACTTTTTTTTATAATTATTATCTAGTTGAAATTGAAAATGCTTAAAATCAAATATTTATATTCAGTCATTGCTTTTCAAGTACTTTTAACGAGTCCATTATACTCACAGAAAAAAGAAATCCTCATAAAAAATAATTTTGCAATAAGAGATTTTTATCTGGATAATGATTCTCTTTTTTTTATAAAAAAAAGAGATATTTATTTATATAATCTTAAATCACACACTTCAAAAAATTACTTTATTGGTGGATATGGTTTAAAACTATACAATTTAAAAAACAAGAATGTTATTGTATCTGCATCAAATGAATTGGTTAGGAATGTTTCATCTGTTAGATTTTACAATAAAAGCACCAATAAATTTGATGATGTTTTTTATTTTAAAGATGGTAAAATTTTAGATTTTCTTCTTATACCGGAATCCAAACTTTTTGTTTTAAGTTTGACTAATAAAAAAATCATTTTTATAGACTATAGAGAAAAACCAAAGTTTTATAAAACAATAGAATTAAACTTAAATGCTTTATCTAGAAGATTAATTTATAAAAATAATATCCTTTATTTTGTAACAGATATAGGTGAGATTTATGAATATGATTTTTTTAATTATAAAAAAACATTAATATATGATGCAGGTGAATTGATAACAGATTTTGTTATTGATCAAAATACACTTGTTTATTCCACCATTAAAGGTCATTTAGTTAAAATCAACTTACTTTCTAACACAAAAAACGAAATTGAAATTAACAACAATTTTGTAAATGTAATTATGGATTTTGATGAGAAGTATCTTATTTGTGGTAGTTGGAATGGAACTATGTATATATTAAATAAAGAGAGTTTTTCAATAGATAAAGAATTGAATATTCACAAAAGGGCAGTCTTGCAAATTAAAAAGGGCAAAAATAACACCATATACTCTAGTAGTTTAGATAAAACTATCATGAGTTGGGAATTAAAATAAAGAAAATGAAAATATCAGTAATAGGAACAGGCTATGTTGGCTTGGTAACAGGGACCTGCTTGGCAGAAACCGGAAATGAAGTACTTTGTATAGATATAGATAAAGACAAAGTAAAACAAATGCAAGAGGGCATTGTGCCCATTTACGAACCACAATTGGACGTACTGTTTGAAAGAAATATAAAAGCCAATAGGCTTTGGTTTTCTACCTCATTGGAAGAAGGTTTAAATCACGGCGAAATCATTTTCTTGGCCTTGCCAACACCTGAAGATGAAGATGGCTCAGCAGATCTTTCCTATGTTTTGGGAGCTGCCAAGGAAATTGGAAAACTAATAAAAGACTATAAGGTTATTGTTGACAAAAGCACAGTACCTGTAGGCACATCAGATAAAGTAAAAGAAACCATTGCAAAAGAAACCAATGTGGCCTTTGATGTGGTTTCAAATCCAGAGTTTTTAAGGGAAGGTTTTGCTGTGGAAGATTTTTTAAAACCAGAACGTATTGTTATTGGATCCAGCTCAGAGCGCGCCACGCAACTTATGGAAAAATTGTATAAACCATTTGTGCGCTCTGGAAATCCCATAATCATCATGGACGAAAAATCTGCCGAGTTAACCAAATATGCAGCAAATTCCTTTTTAGCCACAAAAATCACCTTTATGAACGAAATTGCAAATTTTTGTGAAAAGGTAGGAGCAGATGTGGACATGGTTCGTATAGGTATGGGAACAGATTCCAGAATAGGCAAACGTTTTCTGTTTCCTGGAATTGGCTATGGAGGCTCTTGTTTCCCTAAAGATGTTAAGGCGCTCCATAAATCCGGTAAGGACCATAACTATCATTTCAATATTTTAAACTCCGTCATTAAAGTTAACGATGTACAGAAAAAAGTGTTGATTCCAAGAATAGCATCCTATTTTAATCAAAATCTAAAGGACAAAACATTTGCTGTTTGGGGATTGGCATTTAAACCAGAAACAGACGACATCAGGGAAGCTCCTGCTTTATATATTATTGAAGAGCTTTTAAAATTAGGAGCCACCATAAATGTTTTTGATCCCGAAGCCTTGCCAAATGTAAAGAGGAAATTTGGCCAACAGCTTAATTATGCCTCTAACATGTATGAAGCCACTAAAAATGCTGACGCTTTGATAATATGTACAGAATGGAGTATCTTTAGAACACCAGATTTCAATAAATTGAAAAGCAACTTGAACCAACCTGTTATTTTTGATGGCAGAAATCTATATGATATTAAAGACGTGAAAGCAGAAGGGTTCTATTACAACTCTATTGGAAGACAAGCTGTAGGTTAATAGAAACAAACATTTTTTTTTGATGAAAAGAGTATTAATTACTGGAGCAGCTGGTTTTTTGGGATCGCATTTATGTGACAAATTTATAGATGAAGGATTTCAAGTCATTGGAATGGATAACTTTATCACTGGAGACTTAAAGAATATCAATCATCTATTACATCACCCTCATTTTCAGCTTATAGAACACGATGTGACCGAATTTGTGAAAATTGAAGGAGAACTGCATTATATATTACATTTCGCTTCTCCAGCCAGTCCTATAGATTATTTAAAAATCCCCATACAAACCTTAAAAGTAGGCTCTTTAGGAACACACAATTTATTAGGTTTAGCAAAAGCTAAAAAAGCTAGAATTTTAATTGCCTCCACTTCTGAGGTTTATGGAGATCCATTGGTTCACCCACAAAGTGAAGACTATTATGGCAATGTAAACACCATTGGACCTAGAGGTGTTTATGATGAAGCCAAACGGTTTCAGGAATCCATAACCATGGCATACCATCGTTTTCACGGCTTGGAAACCAGAATTGTACGTATTTTTAATACCTATGGACCAAGGATGAGATTGAATGATGGACGAGTCATTCCAGCTTTTATTGGTCAGGCACTAAGAGGGGAAAATCTAACAATTTTTGGAGATGGACTACAAACAAGATCTTTTTGTTATATTACAGACCAAATAGAAGGCATTTTTAAACTGTTGTTCAGCAATTATACTTACCCTGTAAATATTGGAAATCCAAGTGAAATTACCATAAAGGATTTTGCAGATGAAATTATAAAATTAACAGGAACCAATCAAAAAGAAATTTATAAAGAACTTCCAAAAGATGATCCTTTGCAAAGACAACCAGATATTTCTTTGGCAAAAAAACTCCTAAATTGGGAGCCAAAAGTTAGTAGGGAAGAAGGGATGTTTAAAACCTATCAATATTTTAAAAGCTTATCCAAAGAAGAGCTGCATAAAAGTGAGCATAAAGACTTTACAAAACACATTAAAATATAGTGACTGCATTCAAGCAAGGTAGATATTCAGGATATTTAAAACACATTTCATACTTTATAGATTTAAGTATTATAAATGGGTTGGCCTTACTGTATTTTTTTAAAACGGTAGAGCCCATAAAATTTGTTTTAATCATATCCGTTTCTTGGGTGATTTTATCTATTTATTCAAAATTTTACGAAGTACATAGATATTCCAGGGAAATTACCATTGCCTCTTTAATTTTAAAACAGCTGTTTTTATTTACTTTACTCATGTTCGCATTTTCAGGACTTAATCTTGAGCTGAAAATACAACCTATAACTATTTTAAAATATACCTTATTAACTTTATTTTTAATTGGGGTATCAAAATTTGCATTGTATTACCTGCTTCAAAAGTATAGAACATCTTTTGGTGGAAACTACAGAATTACTGCTATTATAGGTAAGAACAAACAAACTTTGGCATTGGAGAATTTTTTCAACAATAACCCAGAATATGGTTATGTTCATAAAAAAACCTTTAATGTTAAAGACAAAGAGACCTTTAGTTTGGAAGCCTGTTTCAATTTCATCATTAAAGAATCCATAGATGAAATTTACTGTTCCATATCAGAACTTTCTAATTCTCAAGTTTTAAAAATAATCGATTTTGCAGATAATAATTTAAAAATCCTGAAGTTTTTACCAGACAATAAAGACATTCATTCCAAAAAACTGAAATATGAGTATTATGATTATATTCCAGTACTTTCCTTAAGAAACATTCCTTTGGAAGACTCTGTAAATCAGTTCGTAAAAAGATCTTTTGATATTTTGTTTTCTTCCTTGGTCATCATTTTCTTATTATCATGGTTAACTCCATTAATAGCCATACTCATAAAGTTGGAATCCAAAGGGCCAGTGTTTTTTAAACAATCCAGAAATGGGTTTAATTACAAAGAATTTGATTGTTATAAGTTTCGCTCCATGAAGCCGAATAAAGATGCTCATTTATATCAAGCAACAAGAGGTGATCAAAGAGTAACAAAAATAGGTAAGTTTATAAGAAAAACCAGTATTGATGAGTTGCCACAATTTTTCAACGTCCTTTTTGGAGATATGTCGGTTGTGGGACCAAGACCTCATATGGTGAGTCATACAAACATGTACGCTAAAAAAATTGATAAATTCATGGTAAGGCATTTTGTAAAACCAGGCATTACAGGTTTGGCTCAAATTAGTGGGTTCAGAGGTGAAGTTGAAACAGATAAGGATATTATTGGTCGTGTTAAATACGATATTTTCTATATAGAAAGTTGGTCTTTGTTATTGGATCTTAAAATTATTATAAAAACATTTTTAAACGCGGTTAAAGGTGAAGAAAAAGCATATTAGTTAGTTTTTTTAACTGCATGTTGAAATCAAATGCTTGCAGAGCTGTTTTTCTTATTTTTTCTTTTAAAACAACATCTAAATCTTCTTTTTTAATCTTTGAAATTTGATAATTTAAAGCCGAATAGTCTCCAGCTTTCACTGTCCAGCCCAAGAGATGTTTCTTGATGATGTTTTCGCCTTCACCACCGCCAAAGTAAAGAATAGGGAGTCCCAATCTGGCATATTCAAATATTTTTGAAGGTACAGAGCCATAAATCCTATTTAACAAAGGGATAATGGTTATATCGTATTTTAAAAGCTCCTTATGGAGTTCTTTCCTTGAAATTTCACCATGATAAAAAATGGGTAAGTTGGGATGTTTGGCTATAAATTTTTCTATTTTGGACTGTTCGGCTCCAGCACCATACATATGAAATTCCAACTTGGAATAATCCAACGCTTCGCAAAGCTTATAAATTCCCTGTGCCATGCCTAACAATCCAGCATATACCATAGTAATCTTTTCAGGGAAGTTTGTGTTGTTTTCAATCTTGGGCGGATTAAAATTAGGGTAATTTCTATATAAATAAGTTTCTTTATGTGGTGAAAGGGTTTTAATATGCTCTAAAATTTCTTCGCTTTGTCCCAGTATGATGGTTGCTTTTTTATAATTGTAACGTTCAATCTTTTCAAGTATTTTGTAACTAAAATTCTTTTTAAAGGCACCTAGTTCCAGTCCAGCAATAGGCCATAAATCACTAACATTTAAAATAAGTTTCCTGTGTTTTGACTTTAAAAATAACATATTGGTAAAAGCCACCAATAAAGGAGGGGATTGTACAATAACGGTTTTTGGTATCTTATTCCAAACAAAAAACCAAACCAAACTAAAGCTATAAGAAAACATAGCAAATAAACGTAAAAATTTGTTTTTGGAGTTGCTTGCATACAGCCATAACCTGTGAATGGTTATTTGGTTTTCAACAGTAGTTGCTTTAAATTTCCCTTTATATTTTGGAAATATTTTTCCTGTCGGATAATTAGGCAAAGGGGTTATTACAGAGACTTTGTAACCTTCTTTTTGTAAGCCTTCTGCCAAATGACACATTCTGTTGGAAGCTGCGCCAGTTTCAGGAGGAAAATAACTTGTAACAATCAAAATCTCTTTCACGACAGTTTGAAAATTTCCATTATATGATCAACTATTCTAATAGCGGCTTTACCATCCCATAACTCTGGTGCCTTTCCTTGTTTCCAATGGCCAGAGTAAAGTTTATAAAACGCCTGTGATATTTTTTCAGGGTCATTTCCAACCAGAACATTCGTTCCTATGTCACATGTTTCAGGACGTTCTGTGGAATTACGAAGTGTCATGCAAGGCACATTCATTACGGTTGTTTCTTCGGTAATACCTCCTGAGTCTGTTAAAACAACTTTAGCATGTTTTACTAAATAATTAAACTCTAAATAACCCAAAGGTTCAATATAATATAAATTTTCAAAGTATAGATTTAAGCCTTCTAACAGCTTTTTAGTTCTTGGATGTACTGGAAAAATTATGGGATATTTTTCCCCAAGCTCTGCAATTTGAAGAATTAGTTTTTTTAGCTGTACTTCTTCATCTACATTGCTTGGTCTGTGAAGTGTTAGAACAAAATAAGATTTTTCTTGTAGATTTAATTCTTCCCAAAAAGGGGGCTTTTTAAATCTGGTTTCATTTTTTAAAAGTGTGTCTATCATAACATTCCCAACAAAATAGACATTGTTTTTAGAAACGCCTAGTTTTTCTAGATTGTTATTAGCATACCTTGAAGTGGTAAAAAAATAATCGGTTAAGCTATCTGTAACAATTCTATTGATTTCTTCCGGCATATTCATGTCTCCAGAACGGATACCTGCTTCCACATGGGCTACTTTTACACCTGCTTTTTTTGCTACAATGGTACAAGCCATGGTTGAGGTAACATCTCCAACCACTAATACCAAATGTGTTGGGTGTTGTTTCAACTCTTTTTCAAACCCTATCATAATAGCAGCTGTTTGTTCTGCTTGAGAACCACTTTTAACATTTAAATTGATATCAGGAAATGGGATGTTCAGTTCTTCAAAAAATGTGTCGCTCAAGTTTTTATCATAATGTTGTCCTGTATGGACCAATCTAAATGAGAGATCAAAACCTTCAGACTTTTTCTGCTTAATGGCTTCTATAATTGGAGCTATTTTCATGAAATTTGGTCGTGCACCAGCAACTATGGTAATATTCATTCTACTTCTTTTATTAGTGATGTAAACTGTTTCAATTTACCGCTTTTTGAACGTTGTAAGGTATCTAATCTTTTAAATTGAATATGAAGTCCTTTTTCCAAATACCTTTCCATTTCTTCAGAAATCAGTTTTATTTTTAAGTCAGAAAGCACCTCTTTACTAATATATTTAACGATAAAGGTATCTTTTTTGTGTTGTTCAATAATAAATTCCTTCACATTCCCATCATCTTCAATAATACGTTTGGTAATATAATAAAATGTTAAGCCTGCAGCCCTTTTCCCACTTGGCAGTATGGCTATATCATTGGTTCTTCCAATAAGTTTTTCCAAAATAGGCTTTTTAAGGGTACTTTGTTTGGAAAGTATTCCAATATCTCCAATATCGTACCTAATAAAAGGATGTGCTTTGTTGTAGAGGGATGTTATTACAATTCGTCCTTCTTCGCCATCAGGCAGGACTTGATTTTTTTCATTTAATATTTCCACAAACAAGGTTTCACTGTTTACTTGCCATTGGTTGTTAGGGTTTTGAAAGGCAATGATGTCTAGTTCAGAAGCTCCATATTCGTTAACTACAGGAACGCCAAACTGTAATTCCAAAAATGTTTTATCATCTTCAAAAAGCATTTCAGAAGTGACAATACAAACTTTTAAGCTAGGACAAACAAGCTTTAATTGTATGTTTTTTTTCTGAAGAAATTTTGCAAACTGGACCATGGAACTCGTATAGCCATTCATATAATCGAAATGGACAGTTTTAAATTTTTCAAGACAATCAGCCAACGCCTCTTCACTTAAATCAAATACCGAAAAACGATACCGATTGCTTAAAAAGTCCTTTAAACGTTCTTTAAAGTAGCCTATTTTATCTAAAGGAATACCATAAAATCTAGCTTGTTTGGATTTATTAAAATCCAAGCCATACCAACCAAATCTATTTTTAATCAGCGCCCAAGTCAAAGCATGGCAAAATTTATCTTTTGCAAATATAAAAGGGGTTCCAGAAGAACCCGAGGTTTTGTTTACATAAACATTTTTATGGTTAAACCCTTCAGCCAGACGCTCATTTAAAGGTTGTTGCAAATTAGCTTTGGTCATTACTGGTATGGTGTTCCAATTATTTGGGTCTGCATTTTTTGCAAAGGCGTTGTAAAAAGGTGTGTGTTTTAAATGAAATTCAACTATGGTCTGCTTTTTTTCGTTAACATAGGTTTCATAGTCATTGTTTTTTATTTGTTGAATGTCCTGTAGAGCAGTTTCTGCCTTCTCAATTGGAAAGCCACTGAATTTTAAAGAAAGGTCAAATACATTCAAAACAGTAACATATTATTTCTGTAAAGTAAACAAAAATAATTCGTGTATTCGAAGCATTAGTTTTATTTTTGCGGAAAACAAACACACAACATGAACATTTTAATTCTTGGTTCTGGAGGTAGAGAACATACTTTTGCTTGGAAAATAGCTCAAAGCCCTTTATGTAACACCCTTTATGTGGCTCCGGGAAATTCCGGAACAGCCCAAATAGCCAAAAACCTGGATATAAAAGTCACCGATTTTCATACCATTAAAGAGGCTGTTTTGCAACATGAAATCACTATGGTTGTGGTTGGTCCTGAAGACCCTTTGGTAATGGGCATTCATGATTTCTTTTTAAATGATGATGCCTTAAAACACGTCTCTGTTATTGGGCCTCAAAAAGCTGCTGCACAACTGGAAGGCAGCAAGGAGTTTGCCAAGGAATTTTTAATAAGACACAACATTCCAACAGCTGCATATAAAAGTTTTAATGCAGGGAATGTAGAAGCAGGTTATGCCTTTTTAGAAACGTTAAGCCCTCCATATGTTTTAAAAGCCGATGGTTTGGCTGCAGGAAAAGGTGTGCTGATCCTTAACGATTTAAACGAGGCCAAAACCGAATTAAAAAACATGCTAGTGGATGCAAAGTTTGGTGCAGCCAGTACCAAAGTGGTTATTGAAGAGTTTTTGGATGGTATTGAATTAAGCTGTTTTGTTTTAACCGATGGCGAGAATTACAAAATATTACCTACTGCCAAGGATTATAAACGAATTGGGGAAGGAGACACAGGTTTAAATACTGGTGGCATGGGAGCTGTATCTCCAGTACCTTTTGCTACAGATGCTTTTTTAAGTAAAATTGAAGAACGTATTGTAAAACCTACTATTGAAGGATTAAAAAAAGACAACTTACCTTATAAAGGCTTTGTGTTTATTGGGTTGATTAAAGTTGGGGAAGACCCAAAGGTGATCGAGTACAATGTTAGAATGGGAGACCCAGAAACTGAAGTTGTTTTACCAAGACTAAAAACCGATTTGGTTGAAATTTTCCAAGCAATAGCCAATCAAACATTAGATAAAATTAATTTAGAAATTGATGAACGTGCAGCAACAACCGTGATGTTGGTGTCTGGCGGTTATCCAGAAGGGTATGAAAAAGGGAAGGTAATTACTGGATTGGAGCAGGTTACAGACTCCATTCCTTTTCATGCTGGAGCAATAAACAAGGATGGTAACATTATAACCTCTGGAGGACGTGTCATGGCCATCACCTCTTATGGGAATACTTATGAAGAGGCCATAAAAAAATCTTATCAAAACATAGAAAAACTACATTTTGATAAGATGAATTATAGGACAGATATTGGTTTCGATTTATAAATAAGAATGCGAGGTGATGCTTTTATCATCGTCATTGGCATCGTTATAGGCCTTTAATTGCTTCATCCAATATAAAAAAGCAACAAAACCTATCAGTATAAATAACCAAGAAACTATATTTGCGGCAAACCAATTTTCCAGTTCTAGCTTAGCTAAAGCATCAAATGGTGCAAATAAAACATTTACAAATAAATCTTCAATAGCGTAAAAAAAGTCTTTCATTTTATATAAATTTTATGCTCCATAGGAGCTTATAAGGTATTATCAATATATTTACTCAACAAAATTACATTTTTTTCATTTTAAATTTCAATAATTTGAAAAGAATATTGGTAATTTACTTTTTATCCAAGGTTTGATAGAAATTTATTTAAACGTGATCAATACATGATTTCCAGTTTTTTCAGTAAGGCAAAACCCATACATTTTGTGGCAGTAACGTTGTTGTTACTGGTTGCTTTTACATATACAAAAGCCATTCATATCAAACAATCGGTTGATGTATTGTTCATTTTCAAGCAATTCCTGTTGTTTGGAGTGTGCATATTCTCCATTTTTGTTTTCGATTTTTTATCTGGAAAAAACGATCTTACCAAAAACAACAGCTATAAAATTTTATTTTTTAGCTTGTTTATGGTCCTGATGCCCCAAACTTTTTTAAATTCCAAGCTGTTGGTGGCAAACCTCTTTATTTTGTTCGCTTTAAGACGCATTATAAGTATTCGTTCAAAAAAACAGATCAATAAAAAAGTGTTTGATGCAGCTTTCTGGATTAGCTTGGCAACCTTACTGAGTTTTTGGTGTTCGCTTTATTATATCTTAATCTTTGCAGCATTATTCCTATACACGGTTGCCGATGTGAAAAACTGGATCATTCCTTTTATTGGAATCTTAACCGTTGGTGTTATAACTGTATCTTTCCTGGTTCTAACCAATACAGATGTTATTGCTTATTTTTCAAGTATAAACACAGCAGTTAGTTTTGATTTTAGTATGCTCAATTCTTCTCAAATTGTCCTTTCCTCAACGGTTATCCTGTCTTATTTTGTTTGGGCAGTATTTTTTTATGTCTTAAATATAAAATCTAAGTCCAAAAGCTATAAACCGTCTTATTTTTTGGTGCTTTTAGCTGCTTTAATTGCTATAGCCATCCTTGTTATTGTTCCACAAAAATCTGGAGCAGAATTTTTGTTTTTATTTGCTCCATTGTCTATAATCATGGCGAATTATATGGAGATTATTTCTGAAAAATGGTTTAAGGAAATATTAATCTGGATGCTTATGCTTGTTCCTTTAATCAATTTAATGCTGTAACTTTTCCCCAAAAGCCAAATCTCCAGCATCTCCCAATCCAGGAACTATATAGCCAAATTCGTTGAGTTTTTCATCAACAGTGGCAACCCATAAATGTGTTTCTGAGTCGAAATAATTTTCCACAAAATCAATGCCCTCTTGTGCTGCAATAACACTAACCAAATGAATGTTATTAGGTGTTCCAAAAGGTTTTAAGGCTTCAAAAGTGGCTATCATGGATTGCCCTGTGGCCAACATTGGGTCTGCTAATATTAAGGTTTTGTTTTCTAAACTTGGGCAAGCTAAGTATTCAACTATAATTTCAAAATTTTCGGGCTTTTCCTTATGGTGTCTGTAGGCAGATATAAATGCGTTTTCAGCATTGTCAAAATAATTTAATAAACCGTCGTGCAAAGGAACTCCAGCCCTTAAAATAGAACACAACACGACCTTATTGTCTATTTTTTCAATCTCACATATTCCCAAAGGTGTTTTAACGGTTGTAGGTTTATAACTTAAGGTTTTGCTTAATTCGTAACCCAAGATCTCGCCAATACGCTCAATGTTTCTTCGAAAACGCATTGAATCTTTTTGAATGGTTACATCTCTCATTTCAGCAATAAACGTATTTAGGATGGTGTTTTGGTTTGAAAAGTTATGAATGTGCATGTTGTTACTTATTTTATGGTGTGGTAAAGTTAATTAATTAGGCTTATATTTACCGTTGGAATTCTCAATTTAATAATAATGCAAACATCCATCTACATTCCTAGGGCTCTTAAAACCTTTTAGCTAAAAAATATGTAGATTTGTGCTATAAAACAAAAATCATGTTTACAGACAAAGCCAACAACATTTTTCAGGACGTTATAGAAACATATCATGTTATCAATACAGTCGATCAGCCGTTTAAAAACCCTTACAACAAAGATTCTCATTTGTTAGAGCACCTGCTTTACAGAAAATGTTGGATTGACACAGTCCAATGGCATTACGAAGATATTATTCGTGATCCACAAATAGATCCTGTTGCTGCTTTAAAACTGAAACGTCAGATTGATGCTTCCAATCAAGACAGGACAGACATGGTGGAATATATAGACAGCTATTTTCTTGAAAAATATAAAGACGTAAGCCCAAAAGCTGGTGCGACCATCAATACCGAAAGTCCCGCTTGGGGCATTGATAGATTGTCTATTTTAGCATTGAAAGTATACCATATGCATGAAGAGGCAACACGTACAGATGCTTCTGAAGCACATCGTGAAGCTTGTCAGAAAAAATTAGATGTTCTGCTGGAACAACGCGTAGATCTATCAACAGCGATTGATACGTTACTTGACGATATTAGTAAAGGCGATAAATATATGAAAGTGTATAAGCAAATGAAAATGTATAACGACGACGAACTGAATCCTGTATTGCGTTCACAGAAATAAAACTGTTTTTCAGAACATTCCTACAACCCTTGGAGTTGAAGATTTTTTTTTCAAGATATTTCGCTGCACTCAATATGACACATCGTTTGTATGATGCCTTCAACTAAACACATCTTAGTCATTCGTCTCTCAGCCATGGGAGATGTGGCTATGACAGTTCCTGTTTTAAGGGCGTTCACTACACAATATCCAGAAGTAAAACTAACCGTTTTAACTAGGGTATTTTTCACACCTTTTTTTAGGGATTTAGAAAATGTATCTGTTTTTCCTGCCGATTTAAAAGGAACACACAAAGGTGTTTTAGGACTTTATAAACTCTCAAAAGAATTAAAAAAACTGGATATCGATGCCATCGCAGATCTTCACAATGTGTTGCGTACAAATATTCTAAAATGCTTTTTCTTAGGAAAACCGTTTGTGCAAATAGATAAAGGCAGAGCAGAAAAAAAAGCTTTAGTTTCAGGAAAAACATTCCAACAACTAAAAACAACTCATGAACGTTATGCAGATGTTTTTAGAAAATTAGGATTTCCGTTAGATATAGCAAACCCTAAATTTCCAAATCGTGTAGCGTTGAATTCCAAATTGCAGGATTTAGTAGGAGCAGACACTAAAAAATGGATTGGCATGGCACCTTTTGCAGCACACGAAAGTAAAATGTATCCTTTGGATTTGATGGAGCAAGTAATTGAAACACTTTCAAAGACTCATAAAATATTATTGTTTGGTGGAGGCAAAAAGGAAGTTGACATTCTTGATGCTTACCAAAGCAAATATGAAAATGTTATTAATCTAGCTGGAAAATTAATTCTTGATGAAGAATTAGATGTCATTTCCAATTTAGATGTGATGTTGTCTATGGATTCAGGAAATGCACATATGGCAGCTATGTTAGGTGTAAAAGTAATTACCATTTGGGGAGTGACGCATCCTTATGCTGGTTTTGCGCCTTTTAATCAACCTGAAGATTTTGCACTACTTTCAGATAGAGAACAGTTTCCTTTAATTCCAACCTCTATTTATGGCAATAAATTCCTAGAAGGCTATCAAGATGCTGCTAGAAGTATTACTCCGGAAAGAGTTGTTGAGAAAATAAATTTAGTTCTTTGACGATTTTACCAGTAGTTACAGTTTTTTTAATTGTTAATTAATAAAAATGACATTATTAAAATTTGATTTTAATCTTTTTGAAAATCCATTTCTATTATTCATATTTGGAATTTTACTTTTATTATATTCTCTATATGATTATAATAAAAATTATAAAGATTCAAGTCTAGTAAGGCAAATGAGTATTGTAGGGTATTTTTTTATTGGAATCTTTTGTATAATACTAGGTATAGGATTATATTTAAAATAATTAATTCATCTTCTTAAAAAAGAACTTTCAGGTTTAAAAAATTTAAAATGTCTAACTAATTATAAATTCGGAGAGATGTCCGAAGGACATAGAGAGCTTTATATATCATCATAATCCACTTTCACAGTAGGCGTTGTTGGATGCGCTTGGCAAGTTAAAATCAATCCTTCAGCCACTTCGCTATCTGTTAAGATGTTGTTTTGTCTCATGGTTACTTCGCCTTCAACCACTCTAGCCAAACAGCTACTGCAAATACCACCTTGGCAAGAATAAGGTGCGTCTAAATCCTCGTCTAAAGCAGCTTCAAGAATCGATTGTTTTTGAGACATTTCAAAGGTGGTTTCTTCATCATCAACCACAACGGTAATTTTAGTGTTCCCACTAGCAATGTCATCTTCATTAACATCAGCAGGTTTAGCCGCTTTAAAAAGTTCATAAAATATATGTTCCTTAGGAATATTATGTTCGGTCAAGACATCTTTAACCGTATGGATCATGGCTTCTGGACCACACAAATAAAAAGCATCTACAACCACGTGCTTGTGGGTGTTTTTCATTACAAAGTTTACGGTACTTTTTTCTATACGTCCAAAAATAGCATCTTCTTCATCGGCTTGACTAAACACAAATTGTATGGAGAAACGCTCTTTGTAGTTATGCTGAAGGTCTAAAAGCTCTTGCAAAAACATGGTGTCTTCAGTGGTTTTATTCCCATAAACAAGAATGACTTTGCTATAAACCTCTTCTTCCAAAGCACATTTAATAATGCTCAGAATAGGCGTGATACCACTTCCAGCCGCAAAAAGCGCAATGTTTTTGGTTTTGGAATCGTTAGGTTCAAAAACAAAACGTCCTTTGGGTGGCGCCACTTCTATAACATCTCCAGCTTTTAAAGTGTTGTTGGCATACGAAGAAAACGTACCATCTGTCACTTCTTTAACAGCCACTTTTAAATCGCCACTTTTTGGAGAAGAACACAGCGAGTAATCGCGTCTTACCTCATGGTTGTTTATAGTAGTTTTTAAGGTAACATATTGTCCAGCTTTAAAGGCATAAGTAGATTTTAAATGGTCTGGAACTTGGAAACTAATTACAACAGATTTGTCTGTTTCCCTAGTGATATCTTTTATGGTAAGGTTATGAAAATGTGACATATTTAAATTTTTGACAAAAATAAGAAATACTGTTAGGAATTAAGTTTTGATTGTAACAAAATGTATGTTAATATTACTAATAGAAAAAACCAACTCAATTCAAATGAAACTAAAACACTTTATAAACTTAGAATGGAAGCAATATTTTAGATCTGCTTATTGGCAAAAAAGCATGGCTTTAAATGTTTTACTTGTTTTTGTAGCTTTATATTTTGTAGTTACATTTTTGGCATTGGGTATTGCGTTATACCCTATTTTAAAAGACACATTTCCAGATCAAGACCCTTTAAATATTGTAAACAGTTATTTGTTTTATTGGTTTTTAGCCGATGTAATTATGCGCTTTTTCTTTCAAAAACTGCCAGTTATGAGTGTAAAACCATTATTGACCCTGCCTGTTAAAAGAAGTAAGGTTGTTAATTACGTCTTGGCAAAATCGTGTTTTTCGTTTTTTAATTTTTTGCCTCTTTTTGCAATCATTCCATTTGGAACGATGTTGATAGGCAATGGCTATCCAGCTGTTTCGGTTGTGTCTTGGATGGTGAGTATTTTTATAATCACGCTTGGCATGAATTTTTTAAATTTCATCATTGAAAATTTTTCTTCGGAAACCGAACTCTCTTTTTTGCCTATAATTGCCTTGGGAGGAAGCCTGTTTGCACTTAACTACTTTAATATTGTTTCGTTTACCAATTTGGTGTCTGGAGCCATTTCATCTATTTACGACACTCCTTTGCTTTTAGTTGTTCCGTTGCTATTATTGGTTGTCTTGTATGTTTTAAACTACAGTAAATTAAAAGCTAAATTATATTTGGACAGTTCTTTAAAAACCAAAGTTCAGGAGGTAAATGCCTCTAATCTGGAATGGACCAGGAAGTTTGGCGATGCTGCACCATTTATGCAGTTGGATTTAAAGCTGATATGGCGAAATAAAAGACCACGATCTTCAATTTTTATTTTGCTAATTGGATTGTTATATGGATTGTTTTTTTATCCAAATCCGGTTTATCAAGACCAATCTTGGATGTTTGCTTTTATTGGCATTTTTGTAACAGGCATCTTTTTAATCAATTTCGGACAGTTTATTCCTGCTTGGGACAGTGGCTATTACAAAATGCTCATGAGCCAAAACATACCATATAAACAATATTTAAAATCTAAATTTACCTTAATGGCAGTAAGTGTGGTTATCATGTTTATTTTAAGCATCCCTTATGTGTATTTTGGATGGAACATTTTATTGGCACATTTAGCAGCAGCCATTTACAACATCGGAATCAATACGCATGTTATTTTATATGCAGGTTCATTCAATAGAAAAAAAATAGACTTAAATCAACGAGCAGCATTTAATTATCAAGGAACAGGAGCAGTACAATGGCTTTTAGGAATCCCGTTAATGTTTTTGCCATTGGCTATTTTTGGTGGTGCTTATGCCTTATTCAGTTTTGAAATAGGCTGTTTGGTCCTTGCAGTACTTGGTTTGGTAGGCGTTGTATTTCACCAGAAACTCATGACTATCATTACCACAAAATATTTAGACTCAAAATACAAAATGATTCAGGCTTTTGGCCAGGACAACTAATACTTAATTATTATGATAAACGCATCAAACCTTTCAAAAAAATACGGATACAATACTGTTTTAAATATAGAGCAACTAAACATCCCTAAAGGTCAAAGTTTTGGCTTGGTTGGAAACAATGGCGCAGGAAAAACCACCTTTTTCAGTTTGCTGTTAGACTTGATAAAACCAAGTTCGGGACAAATTACAAGCAAAGATATTTTAGTAAATAATAGCGAAGATTGGAAACCGTTTACGTCGGCATTTATAGACGAAAGTTTTTTAATAGGTTATTTAACACCAGAAGAATATTTCTATTTTATAGGAGAGCTTAGAGGTCAAAACAAAGCAGATGTGGACAATTTATTGGCACAATTCGAAGACTTTTTTCATGGAGAAATATTGAACCAGAAAAAGTACTTGCGTGATTTAAGCAAAGGAAACCAGAAAAAAGCTGGCATTGTAGCAGCATTAATAGGAAACCCAGAAGTTATTATCCTGGATGAACCATTTGCCAATTTAGATCCAACCACTCAAATCCGATTAAAGAGCATTATTAAAAACCTTGCCGAAACCCAAGGCGTAACGGTTTTGATATCCAGTCATGATTTGTTGCACGTTACAGATGTGTGCGAACGGATTGTGGTTTTGGAAAAAGGCGAAGTGGTCAAGGACTTGGCAACAAGTGCGGCTACTTTAAAAGAATTGGAAGCACATTTTGCTGGCAACGAAACGCTTGTAAACGAAGCAAATTAAAGTTTAAAACAGTACCTATTCCAACCAAGCCAACTTGGAAGAAGTTATATTTGATATATTTCTTTACAAATAATTCAAAAAGATGCCTTATTTTTACGGCTATACATAATAAATGTAGCTTAATTTAGTTTAATCTAAAACCAAATACAATCAACGTTGCGCACATCTTTTAGAATTATATCATTTCTGTTTTGTATCACGCTTTTAATAGTAAGTTGCTCTAGAAAGAAAGACACTTTTTTAAGCCGAAACTACCATGCACTCGCAGCTAAAGACAATACCTTGTACAATGGTTACATAGCTTTAGAGGAAGGCAGGCAAGAGCTTAATGCCACTTACGAAGACAATTACTGGGATATTTTACCAATAGAACGTATGCAGGTCTCAGAAGAGATCACACTTCCAGGGCAAAATGAAAATGAGCGTTTTTCCAGGGCTGAAGAAAAAGCCGTTAAGGCCATTCAAATGCATAGTATGAACATTCAGGGGAAAGAGGTAAACCCTCAAATGGACGAAGCCTATCTGCTATTGGGAAAAGCTAGGTATTTTGACCAAAGGTTTGTGCCTGCTCTAGAAGCTTTTAATTACATTCTTTACAAGTATCCAGCTAGCGATAAAATCAATCAGGCAAAAATATGGCGAGAAAAAACCAACCTACGGTTGGAAAACGAAGAAGTGGCTATAGAAAACTTAAAGCGCCTTTTAAAACAAGAAACACTTAAAGACCAAGATTTAGCAGATGCTACTTCTACCTTGGCTCAAGCATATATCAATATCCAAGCATTGGATAGTGCTGCTACCCAATTGAATGTTGCTAGTTTAAATACCAAAAGCAATGATGAACGTGGACGCTATAGATATATTCAAGGACAGCTTTATAACAAATTGGGTTATAAAGACAGTGCCAACATGGCTTTTGATAAGGTAATTAAACTAAACCGAAAAACACCTCGCATCTATTTAATTGCTGCACAACTTGAAAAAGCCAATAATTTCGATCATGAAACGGGAGACAAGGTACAATTAGCCGAAACCCTTACAGATATTGAAGAAAACAGGGAAAACAGACCTTATTTGGATAAAATATATCATCAAATAGGGAACTTTCACGCCAGAAGTGGTCAAGATTCCTTGGCTGTGGAATATTATAACAGGTCATTAAGGGCCATCACAAACGATAAAAGGTTAAAAGCCATTAATTATGAAATTTTAGGGGATTACTTCTTCGATTACACCGAATATAAAATTGCAGGAGCTTATTACGATAGTACCATGCTTAACATGAAAAAAGATACAAAACCCTATCGTATCATGAAACGGAAAAGAGATAATCTGGACGATGTTATTTATTACGAAGACATTGCATTTGCCAACGACAGCATCATAAGCCTTACAACGCTCTCTAAAGATGAACAATTGGCTTTTTTTCAAGATTACACCGAAAAACTAAAAGTGAAAGCCCAAGAAGAATTAGAAAGAAAAGAACTAGAACAAGAAGCAGCAAACAGAAACCAGGATTTTGCTTCAATGGATAACAATAAAAACGGGTTTGCTTCCAGAGATTCAGGTAAAAGCCTGTCAAGAGGTCCCAACACACCACCAGGTTCCAGTTTTTATTTCTACAATCCTACAACTGTAGCTTATGGTAAAAACGATTTCCTAAAAAAATGGGGAGATAGACCGTTGGAAGACAACTGGAGATGGTCTACAAAAAGTAAAACCAACATCAATGTATCTGCCAAAGATGCTAAAAGTGCAGTACTTGCCGAGAATGAGCTTTTTAAACCAGAATACTATATAAGTCAAATTCCAACAGATCAAAAAGCCATAGATAGTATTGTAAAAGAAAGAAACTTTGCATATTACCAATTAGCAGTAATCTACAAAGAAAAATTTAAGGAATATGAGCTTTCCAAAGAGAGGTTTCTAGACCTGTTAAGCATGGAGCCAGAACAAAAGTTGGTACTGCCATCCAAATACAATTTGTATAAAATTTACACCCTTTTAGGTGAAAATGATGAAGCCCAAATAACCAAAAACGATATTATTTCAAATTATCCAGATTCTAGATATGCAGCAATCTTAAAAAATCCAGAATCTTTGGCAGCTAAAGATGAAAACAGTCCAGAAAGCATATACCAAATCCTGTACAGCAAATTGGAAAACCAAGAGTACAGCCAAGTTATAAAAGAAGCCGAAAGTTATGCAACTTCTTTTGAAGGCGACCCAATGGTACCCAAATTTGAATTGTTGAAAGCCACTGCCATTGGTAGACTGCAAGGATTTGAATCTTATAGTAATGCCTTAAACTATGTGGCTTTAAATTATGCCAACACTCCAGAAGGCGTTAGGGCTCAAGAGATTATAGACACTGTTTTGCCAAAATTGGCCAGTAAAGATTTTGTTGATAGCGAAACAGATAAAAACTTTAAAATAGTTTACTATTTCACAAATGCTTCAAATAAAGACATTGAAGCGTTTAAAAAGAAACTACAAACAGAAATAGACAAGGTTAATGTGTACGACCTATCCCTTTCCGTAGATGTATATAATCCTACAACAACATTTGTTATTGTCCATGGATTAAAGAGTAAAGAAGGAGCCACAGGCTATGCGCTATCGTTACAAGAGAAGAAAAAGGATAAAATTACACAAGATTTCTTTTCCGTATCTTCAGCCAATTATAGAATCATACAAATTCATAAAAATTTCGATGAATATTTAAATTTACAATAACCCCAAACAACACCTATTATGTTTTCCGACAGCAAAAAAGACAGACAAAACGCAGAGCTCATTTCAAGTCAGAATATTATTTCCAATGGCACTAAAATAGTTGGTGATTTAATAAGTGAAGGCGATTTAAGAATTGATGGCACCATAGAAGGAAATTTAAAAACACCAGGAAAAGTGGTTGTGGGAAAGTCTGGAATGATTAAAGGAACCCTTAATGGTACAGATGCTCATTTTGAAGGTAAATTTTCTGGTAAATTAAATTTATCTGGAACACTTACTCTAAAATCTTCGGCACATGTAGAAGGAGAAGTGGTTTTAGGGAAACTGGAAGTAGAGCCTGGCGCCACATTTAATGTAACCTGCACCATGAAAGGTGCCGTAAAAGAGATTCACTCAAAAAATGAGCGCAAAGAACCATCAAAGCCCGGACAAGAAACAGCTTAACACCTATGCGCGCTATTCCAGCATCGCGTTTCAAATGTTTGCCATAATTGGCATAGGAGCTTTTATTGGTGTGAAACTAGACGATGCGTTTCCAAACAAACACAACATGTACACCATTATTTTGTCTTTAGTGTTTGTAATTTTTGCTATTGTTTTTGTAATAAGACGTATTATTGCAATCTCAAAAGAAAACAATTAAATGAATCCAGATTTTAAATCCAGACAGCTTTCGTTTTTACTTCAAAATGTAGCAGTAACCTTAATCCTGTTGGGAATCCACAGTTATTTGTTATCCCATTTTGCTGAAAACACCAATTTTATTATCCCAATTTGGCAAATTTATGTTTTTCATTTTGCAGTAACCACCTTATTGTATTCGGTTATTAATTATCAATACTCCAGAGGAAAAACCGAGATTTTCAATCTGTTTATGGGCTTCACCTTTTTAAAAATGATTTTGTCCATAGTTTTTTTGTTGCCAGTTTTACTGTCGGATTCTGATAACAAGCAACCAGAAGTCTTCAACTTTTTTATACCTTACTTTCTTTACTTGTTTTTTGAAGTGTATTCCTTAACAAGTTTCCTTCAAAAAAAGCCTTAAAACTCTCTCAAAAACAGAGCTTTAAATAATCATTAAAAAAGTGTTTGACAATTAATATAATGTACGTACATTTGCACGGAATTTAAAGCAAGGTATTTTTAATCAATATAGAATGACATTAAACACCTTTAAAAACGTATTATTTTCTGCATTGTTTATAGCAATTTCATTTGTTGGATATGCATCAGAAAGCCCAGAGAACGAGAACGATAAAGAGTTCAATGCCAAAGAGATGATCATGCATCACGTAAAGGATGCCCATGAGTTTCATATTGTTGATTGGAATGGAAAGCCTATTTCTATTGCTTTACCAATTATTTTATGGACAGACCAAGGCTTGGTTACTTTTATGTCCAGTGAATTTCACCATGACGATTCAGGTTCCCATATCGTAGAAAAAGATGGGATGAGATTTGTAAAGTATCATGAAAAAATTTACCAATTGGAGCCTCATGTCCAAGAATTGGCTTTTGATGACGAGCATCATCCTACAAACGCTAGTTTGCCAACAGATTTGTCCATTACAAGAAATGTCTTTATGATGTGGGTTTCGGTAATTGTTCTGTTGCTTGTTTTTATTTCCACAGCTAGAGTTTACAAAAAATCAGACCATAAGATCCCAACGGGAATTGCTGGTTTCATGGAGCCTTTAATTGTTTTTGTTCGTGATGAGATAGCAAAACCAATGATAGGAGACCACAAATACAAAAAATACATGCCGTATTTATTGACCATATTTTTCTTTATATGGATCAATAATATTTTTGGATTGATTCCAATTATTAATGGAGCAAACGTAAGTGGTAACATTGCCTTTACTTTAACCTTGGCAGTATTTACCTTCTTGGTAACCACTTTTAGTGGGAACAAAAATTATTGGAAACATATTTTCTGGATGCCAGGCGTTCCTGTGCCTATGAAAATTTTCTTAATGCCTATAGAAATTGTAGGGATGTTTGTAAAACCAATCTCGTTAATGATTCGTTTGTTTGCAAACATCACAGCAGGACATATTATTATTTTAGCTTTAATGTCCTTAATATTTATTTTCGAGACCATTGCAGTAGCACCTGTTTCAGTAGCGTTCTCATTATTTATTGGATTGATAGAAATTGTAGTAACTGCAATTCAAGCATATATATTTACAGTGTTGTCTGCCTTGTATATTGGTATGGCAACTGAAGAAGCACATCATTAATTAATTTAAATTTTATAACTATGACTATTACAGGAATCGCAGCAATCGGAGCTGGTTTAGCAGCAATTGGAGCTGGAATGGGAATTGGAAGAATCGGTGGTTCTGCTATGGATGCCATGGCACGTCAACCGGAAATCCAAGGAAAAATCCAAACTTCAGCGCTTATTTTAGCCGCTTTCGTAGAAGCAGTAGCACTATTTGGTGTTGTTGCTGCATTAATCGTTTAATTATGATTACAAAGTACAGAGGTAACGGTTGGTTGCCTCTGTATTTTAATTAAAGTTCAAGAAAACCTTTCGATGTAAAACCTAAGGTTTCAACATAGGAAATAATTTTAAATTTGAGGCAAGCCTCATACAATTGGCCCACTTGTGGGATTATAAAACTAAATAAATTAAGAAATGGATTTAATTACACCAGGTTTAGGACTTGTATTTTGGACAGTAATTACATTTTTGTTTTTGCTTATTATCTTAAAAAAGTTTGCTTGGAAGCCTATTCTTGGAGCTGTAAGCGATAGAGAAGAAGGTATTAAAAAAGCATTGGCATCTGCAGAAAATGCTCGTAAAGAGATGGAAAACCTACATGCAGATAATGAGCGTATCTTAAAAGAGGCTAGAGCAGAACGCGAAGCGTTACTTAAAGAAGCGCGCGATATTAAAATTAAAATGATTGATGATGCCAAAGGTGAAGCCCAAGCTCAAGCAGATAAAATTATAGAACAAGCACAAGCTGCCATAGAAAGCGAAAAGAAAGCTGCCATGGCAGAACTTAAAAAACACGTTGCAGACTTATCAATTGATATAGCTGAAAAAGTAGTACGTGCAGAATTATCCAACAAAGACAAACAATTGGAATTGGTAGAGTCTATGTTAGGTGAAGCAAAATTAAATTAAATTATAATGGCAGGAGCAAGAGCAGCAATACGTTACGCAAAGGCAGTTTTAAGTTTAGCATCAGATAAAAATACAACAGAGGTTGTAAATAACGATATGAAGCTAATAGCTAAAACTATTGCAGAAAGTTCAGACTTAAACAGCATGCTTCAAAGTCCTGTTGTGAGTTCTTCAGTTAAAAAAGCAGTGTTATTGGATGTTTTTAAAAACGCCAATGAGATAACCAGAAACTTAATTGATACATTAATCACAAACAAAAGATTGCCACTTTTAGAACAGGTTGCTTTAAAATACAACCTTTTGTATGATGAATTAACTGGAACTCAAACAGCTCAAGTTACCACAGCCGTTCCTTTAACAGACGCTTTAAGAACAAAGGTGTTGGCAAAAGTGAAAGAGCTTACAGGTAAAGATGTTGAAATTAAAAGCACGATAGACGAAAGCATTTTAGGAGGTTTTATTCTTCGTGTTGGAGACATACAATACAACGCAAGTATTGCAAACAAATTAAATAAGTTAAAAAGAGAATTTACATTAAATTAAAAAACGTGGAAATAGGCGTCTAACGTCTAGTATCTAACGTCTAATATCTAAATAAAAATGGCAGAAGTAAAACCAGCTGAAATATCAGCAATCTTAAAACAACAACTTTCAGGTTTTGAAGCAGGTGCAACTTTAGATGAGGTTGGAACTGTATTAACTGTAGGAGATGGTATTGTACGTGCTTACGGATTAGCTAATGCACAATATGGTGAGTTAGTAGAATTTGAAGGTGGTGCAGAAGGTATTGTACTTAACCTAGAAGAAGACAACGTAGGAATTGTACTATTAGGAACTTCAATTGGAGTTAAAGAAGGATCTACTGTAAAACGTACTTCACGTATCGCCTCTGTAAAAGTAGGAGAAGGCATTGTTGGACGTGTGGTTGATACTTTGGGTAACCCAATTGATGGAAAAGGACCAATCTCTGGAGACACTTTTGAAATGCCTTTAGAGCGTAAAGCGCCTGGTGTTATCTTTAGAGAGCCAGTAACAGAGCCATTACAAACAGGAATTAAAGCTATTGATGCCATGATTCCAGTTGGTAGAGGACAACGAGAGTTGGTAATTGGTGATAGACAGACTGGTAAAACTACCGTTTGTATTGACGCCATTTTAAATCAAAAAGAATTTTATGATGCAGGAAACCCTGTATATTGTATATATGTAGCTGTTGGTCAAAAAGCTTCCACTGTGGCAAATATTGCTAAAACCTTAGAAGAAAAAGGTGCTTTGGCTTATACAACCATAGTAGCTGCAAATGCATCAGATCCTGCTGCAATGCAAGTATATGCACCTATGACAGGAGCATCTATTGGAGAATATTTTAGAGATACTGGAAGACCAGCTTTAATTGTGTTTGATGATTTATCAAAACAAGCTGTTGCTTACCGTGAGGTATCTTTATTATTACGTCGTCCACCAGGACGTGAGGCATATCCTGGAGACGTTTTCTACTTACACTCTAGGTTATTGGAGCGCTCCGCAAAAATCATCAATAACGATGAAATTGCTAAAGAAATGAACGATTTACCAGAAACCTTAAAACCAATGGTTAAAGGTGGAGGATCATTAACAGCTTTACCAATTATTGAAACGCAAGCAGGAGACGTTTCGGCATATATCCCAACCAACGTAATTTCCATTACAGATGGACAGATTTTCTTGGATGGAGATTTATTTAATTCTGGTGTACGTCCAGCAATTAACGTAGGTATTTCTGTATCCCGTGTTGGTGGAAATGCACAAATTAAATCCATGAAAAAAGTATCTGGTACCTTAAAACTGGATCAAGCACAGTTCCGTGAATTAGAAGCATTCGCGAAATTTGGATCAGATTTGGATGCTGTAACCTTAAACGTTATCAACAAAGGAAAACGTAACGTGGAAATATTAAAACAAGCACAAAACGATCCTTTTAAAGTGGAAGACCAAGTTGCAATTATCTATGCAGGTTCTAAAAACTTATTAAAAGATGTGCCAGTTGAAAAAGTAAAAGAATTTGAAAGAGATTATCTAGAATTCTTAAAAGCAAAACATGCAGATGTTTTAGCCACTTTAAAAGCTGGTAAATTAACTGATGAAGTTACAGATACATTAATGGCTGTAGCAAAAGACTTATCAGGAAAATATAAAAGCTAATTCCGAATTTAGGATTAAGAATTCAGAATTATGAGTTTTAAGGAAAGTGGCAATGCCATAGTAGATAAAAGTTTTTATTTTGCTTGTGATATTGTTATTTATGCTGAAGAACTTAAACAAAAGCGCTTTTTTGAAATAGCAAATCAATTACTAAAATCTGGCACTAGTGTTGGTGCCAGTGTGAGAGAATCTCAAAGAGGCGTTAGTACAAAAGATTTTAAAAATAAATTAGGAATTGCTCTTAAAGAAGCTGATGAAACTTCGTTTTGGTTGGATGTAATTGAAGAAACTAAAATTTATGAAGTTTCACAAAAGTTAAGAGAAGATTGTGAAGTGCTTATTAGACTTTTGGTATCAATTATTAAGAATTCATAATTCATAATTCATAATTCATAATTTGAAAAATGGCAAATTTAAAAGAAATACGTAACAGAATATCATCGGTATCTTCAACCATGCAGATTACCAGTGCCATGAAAATGGTATCGGCTGCAAAGTTAAAGAAAGCTCAAGATGCTATTACAGCAATGCGTCCTTATGCAGATAAGTTAACGGAACTTTTACAAAGTTTAAGTGCTACTTTAGATGCAGATTCTGGAAGTAAATTTTCAGATCAAAGAGAAGTTAAAAATGTCCTTATTGTTGCTATAACTTCTAATAGAGGTTTGTGTGGTGCTTTTAACTCCAACATCATTAAAGAAGTCAATAAACTATCTAAAGTTACTTATGCCAATAAAGAGGTGTCTTATCTAGCAATTGGAAAAAAAGCAAACGATGCGTTTAAAAAAACCAATAAAGTCATTGCCAATAAAAGTGCTATTTTTGATGATTTGACATTTGACAATGTAGCTGATATTGCGCAAATGCTTATGGATAAGTTTGTTGCTGGCGATTTTGATAAAATTGTAATTGTTTACAATAAGTTTAAAAATGCCGCAACCCAAGAAGTGATGACAGAACAATTTTTACCAATTGTTCCAGTGGAAAAAGATGCAAATGTAAACTTGGATTATATTTTTGAACCATCAAAAATTGAAATCGTAGAACAGTTAATCCCTAAATCCTTAAAAACTCAGTTATATAAAGGCGTAAGAGATTCTTTTGCTTCAGAACATGGAGCTCGTATGACAGCCATGCACAAAGCAACAGACAATGCAACCGAGTTAAGGGATCAGTTAAAGTTAACTTATAACAAAGCTCGTCAAGCAGCTATTACCAACGAAATCCTTGAGATTGTTGGTGGTGCCGAAGCATTGAACAACTAGTATATTTTAAAATCTTGTCCTGAGCATCTGTAATCAGAACAGGTAAGCAATAAAAGGATTTTAATAAAAAAACCTCACCTTATAAGTGAGGTTTTTTTATGGAACAGAATTTGATTTAGTATCTTTATAAAAAGAAACAAAAGCAATGACAGCATCAAAGCAGTTTATGGGACTAATTTCAATTGTGTTCATCTT
>Ga0070728_10000368_pt1 | contig 94293 bp, 80 predicted proteins | sample tdDd471_FD_66723 | JGI IMG/M metagenome (GOLD analysis project Ga0070728, IMG submission 66723) | Marine sediment microbial communities from the Atlantic coast under amendment with organic carbon and nitrate - tdDd47.1 | ecosystem: Environmental > Aquatic > Marine > Coastal > Sediment | place... | reverse complement strand
CCAATAGGATGATAATCGAAAGAGGCATATCCTTTGGAAACGGTTTTTAAGCGATCATAGAAATCAAAAACAATCTCAGCTAAAGGCATATCAAAAGTCATTTCAACCCTTTCGGTTGTTAAATAGGTTTGATTGGTAATCATTCCTCGTTTTTCAATACATAGAGACATGACGTTTCCAACAAAATCTGCTTTGGTAATGATGGTAGCTTTAATATATGGTTCTTCCACACGATCCAAACCGGATGGGTCTGGTAAATCGGATGGATTATTAACAATAATAGGTGTCTCTGGGTATTTTTTGGTAAAAGCGTGGTAACTTACGTTAGGAACTGTTGTAATAACAGTCATATCAAACTCTCGTTCCAAGCGTTCCTGGATGATTTCCATGTGTAGCATGCCCAAGAAACCACAACGGAACCCAAAACCTAAAGCAGCAGAACTTTCAGGAGTAAAAACCAAAGAGGCATCGTTAAGCTGCAATTTTTCCATAGATGCTCGAAGTTCTTCATAATCTTCCGTATCTACAGGATAGATTCCGGCAAATACCATGGGTTTCACATCTTCAAAACCTTCAATAACATTGGTAGTTGGATTTTTAGCATCAGTTAAGGTGTCACCAACTTTTACTTCTTTAGCTTCTTTAATTCCAGTGATTACATACCCAACATCTCCAGCTTTTATTTCTTGTCTAGGAAACTGTTTTAGTTTTAAAGTACCAATTTCATCTGCAAAATATGTTTTGCCTGTGGCAATAAATTTAATGTTCTGTCCTTTTTTTATGGTTCCATTTAATACCCTGAAATAGGTTTCCACACCACGAAATGGGTTGTAAACCGAATCGAAAATCAAAGCCTGTAAGGGTTCATCAGGATTTCCGGTAGGAGCAGGAATACGCTCAATAATGGCAGCCAATATGTTATCCACACCAAAACCGGTTTTTCCACTTGCGTGAATGACATCTTCTGGTTTACAACCTAGTAAGTCTACAATATCATCAGTTACTTCTTCTGGATTTGCACTAGGTAAATCTACTTTATTTAAAACAGGAATAATCTCCAGGTCGTTTTCCAAAGCTAAATACAAATTGGAAATAGTTTGCGCCTGAATACTTTGCGCAGCATCAACAATCAACAAAGCACCTTCGCAAGCAGCAATGGAACGGGATACCTCGTAGCTAAAATCTACGTGGCCAGGCGTGTCAATTAAATTTAAAATATATTGTTCTCCTTTATAGGTATATTCCATCTGAATGGCATGAGATTTAATGGTTATGCCACGTTCTCGCTCCAAATCCATACTGTCCAGCAGTTGTTCTTTTTTCTCGCGTTCGGTAACAGAGCCGGTATAATCCAATAATCTATCTGCCAAGGTACTTTTACCATGGTCTATATGTGCTATAATACAAAAGTTTCTAATGTGCTTCATAAAAATTTATTCTCGCATAAATCTAATTTGCAAATATAATTGTTTTAAACTTGCTATAATTGTTAATAACTAACTAAATAACATATTATTTTAAAGGAAAACCGTAAAAAAATATTGAAAACTATTTTTATATTGTAGCCCCAAATAAGCTTATGAGTTTAAGATTAAATTTTTATTGCGTTTTTGTTGTCTTTTTGTTACCATTTTCGGTGATGGCTCAAGATGTTTCCATTACAGGAACTGTAAAAGACATAGACCATAATCCTGTTTATTTTGCCAATGCAGTGTTATTGTCATCCAAAGACTCTACTGCCATTAAAGGTTCCTCCACAAATGAACAAGGTTTTTTTGAACTAAAAAATGTTCAAGAAGAGGATTATCTTATTAAAATAAGTTTTATAGGTTTTAAAGATTATACCGAATTTGTTAGTGTGTCTTCTAAAGATATAAGTCTTGGTGATATCACCTTAGAAGAAAATAATGAAGCTTTAGACGAAGTCAATATTGTAGTGAACAAACCTACCATAAAGAAAGAAGCAGACAAACTGGTTTTTGGGGTTGAAAACACAGCGCTTTCTGAAGGTAGCTTGCTTCAAGTAGTAAAAAGTACGCCAGGCGTTTTGGTTTTGGATGGGCAAATATCTGTTAAAGGTTCTGCACCAACAGTTTACATAAACAACAGAAAAGTGCAGCTGTCCATGGATGAATTATTGCAGCTGTTGGAAGGTTCTCCAGCCAATGCCATAAAATCTGTTGAGGTTATTACCAATCCATCTGCTAGTTATGATGCTGAAAGCGGAGTGGTTTTGAACATTCTTATGAGTAAAAACCTGGTTACAGGCTATAGAGGTAGTGTTTTTGCAAATTACACCCAAGGTGTATTTCCTAGATACAATGCAGGAATGACCAATTATTTTAAAACAGACAAAATTAATTTATTTGCCAATTATAGCTATACGGATGACAAAATAAATAGAGACAACAGTGATGGTGTTTATTACCTCGATACCAATGGGCAAGTAGATGAGCTCTGGAAATCATCCATAAACAGAAATACCTGGAGCAAATCCCATAACCTGAATTTTAATGTTGATTTTCTATTAAATGACACCAATACCTTAAGTGTGTCTTCCAACATGTTATGGACACCATATTACAAATACAACATAGATAACTATACTTATGTCTATAATGCAAACAATGTATTTCAATCCCGTTTTGAGGCAGGTAATGAAGCCAATGATGATAAATACAATTTAGGTTTTGATCTGGATTATGTACATCAATTTATAAAAGGAAGCTTGGCGCTTAATGGGCATTATACCATTTATGACTATAACAGATTTCAAGAATCCTTAAGCAATTATTACGATCAGAATAATAACTTTATAGAGCCTACAGCTTTTGATACAGATGCCAATCAGGAAACACAAATCATAACCTCTCAGTTGGATTATAAATTGCCTATAAACGACACATCTTACTTTGATGCTGGAATAAAATTCTCCAATGTGCAAACTAATAGTGATGTAACACGTTACGATTATGATTTTAACACCAACCAAGAGATTTTGGATATAACAAACTCCAGTACTTTTGATTATAAAGAAAACGTATTTGCTGCCTATTCCAATATTAAAAAAGAATGGGAAAAGTGGCGTTTGCATGCAGGCATAAGAATGGAACAAACCCATCTAGAAGGGATATCTTTAACCAACAATCAAACAGATAAACAAGATTATTTAGATTGGTTTCCTACTGTAAGTCTTACGTTCAAAGCAGGTGAAGTCCTAAATTTTTACGCTAATTATAAACGAAGTATAGAACGACCAAACTATAAAGATTTAAATCCTTTTACTTTTTATTTGAACGATTATACTTTGGTAGTAGGTAATCCAGACCTCATGCCTACTTATAAAGACCATTATGTTGTTGGATCTTCTGTAAGCCCCTTTTTAACCTTGGAAGCATATTACATTCATAAAAAAGATAACATTTTTGAAATACCTATTCAAAACAACCAAAGTAATGAAATTACTTATTCACCAATAAACATTGAAAAATCTATAGAATTTGGCTTTGATGTCATTTCTTATTTTAACGTAACAGATGCTTGGTTTGTTTACGCAGTAACCTCTTTTTACAATACTTACGATAAAACGACTACTGTAAATGGTACTATTGAAGCTAAAAAATGGTCCAACTACAGTGTGCTAAGTAACGATTTCACCTTTTTAAAAGACCAAAGTTTAACAGCAAATTTAACTTTTATCTACATCTCTTCGAATGTCCAAGGGTTTATGAATGTTGCTGGAAGATTAGAATCTGAAATATCAGTATCAAAAACCGTTTTAAACAAAAAAGCAGTGATTTCCTTAAGTGCTGCAGACCTATTCAATTTAGGGGATTTTGATACAACAACCGATTATTTAAACCAGCGTAGTTATTACAATACCGATCTAGACAACAGATATATAAAATTAGGTTTTAGGTATAAGTTTGGAAATACCAAATTACAAACCAACGAACGCCAAATTGATATTAAGGAAAGAGAGCGTATTAAGGAAAGAGATTAGTTCTGCTTGTTAACAATTTACGCAACGGTAAGTAAAAACAATTATAAATATGAAAGATAAATTAACTCTGATACTATTTGTAATTGGGATGTTGCAAACATTGTATTCACAGGATCAATTTAAAATAGATGAATCTAATAATTACCGTCTTATAAAAATCCTTAATAACTCCGAATTGATTGGAGAAGTCGTTACGGACTATTTATCTGTAAGAATTTATAAAATGGATAACGGAAGTGGAAGCGCAGGACGTGAAAGCTGCGAAGTTTCATTTAACTTATTGGTTGCCGTATCTGAGTTTGGTGAATATCCCAATCAAAATCTTTTCGAAATAGGCCAACTTTATAATCCCAAATTCATTAATTGGAATAATACGGAAGACAGCAAAATTGAATTTCAAATTGAACATGGAAATTTTAATAATAGAAAAACAATCACATTAGCAGTAAATGTTGAAGAATTAAAACTAATAAATTAAAATTCACACTCTATTTCTGTTTTACTAATTTTCAGCCTGTCAATCCTTTCAGTCTTGCCATTTTGCAATAGTGATATCAGTAGTTGGATATTTCAGCCTGTCAATCCTTTCGGTCTTGCCATTCTGCAATAGTGATATCAGTAGTTGGATATTTCAGCCTGTCAATAATTTAGTCTTGCCATTCTGCAATAAACAAATTCGTGTCGTGACCACCACCATTATTTCTATTGGAAGAGAAAATAAGTTTTTTACCATCGTTGGAAAACACAGGAAAAGCATCAAAAGTATCGCTGTGGGTAATGCGTTTTAGGTTTTTACCATCAATATCTATCATATACAAATTAAAAGGGAAACCACGTTCAGACTCAAAATTTGAGGAGAATAGTATTTTTTCTCCAGATGGATGAAAAAATGGACTCCAATTGGCGTTTCCTAAATCGGTTAATTGACGTAATTCACTCCCATCAGCATTACAGATATAGAGCTCCATTTCGGTTGGTTGTACCAAGCCTTCGGCTAACAGATCTTTATATTCCTTAATGGCTTCTTCGGTTTTTGGTCTGGAAGAACGGAAAATAAGTTTTGTTCCATCAGGCGAAAAGAAAGCGCCACCATCATAGCCTAGTTCAAAAGTAATCTGTGTCACATCGCTCCCGTCAATGTTCATGGTGTAAAGTTCCAAGTCGCCACTTCTATCGGAAGTGAACACAATTTTATCGCCTTTGGGAGACACAGTTGGCTCTGCATCATAACCTGGTTCATTGGTTAGTTGGTTTACAATATTACCTTCAAGATCGGCCACAAAAATGTCGTATGTATCATAAATTGGCCAAATGTATTTTCCGTTTTTTCGTAGAGGAGTTTCTGGACAATCTTCTCCACCTAAATGTGTGGATGCATATATAATATGTTTGTTATCAGGCAAGAAATAAGCACAAGTGGTTCTGCCTTTTCCTGTACTAATCATTGGAGGCATCTTGTCCTTAAAGGTTTCGTTGGCATTCATTAAAAACATTTGGTCACAGTTTACATTCCAGTCTTTATTGTTGGATTGAAACACTAACTGTTTGTCATCAAAGCTCCAATAAGCCTCTGCATTGTCGCCACCAAAAGTGATTTGCTTTAAAGATTTAAAATGAACTTCATCTGCATAAATTAAGGTGTCTACCCATTTAGTGGCGCCAGTTTTGGCATCTTCAGTTTGTGTTTTTTTATTTTTACAGGATACAATGCTTGTTACCAATAACAAGCCAAAAAAAAGTCTTAAAAATAGAGACATAGATTAAAGTTTAAATAAGTGGCAATTATTCCATAATTTTGCCAAAAATAACATTAATAATATGAAGAAAATATCGTTACTGGTTCTTTTTATATCGCTTTTGGGTTGTAAACAGGAATATAGCTATAAAAACAAAATAAAAGAAGATGTTGCTTTTCTGGCAGATGATAAATTAGAAGGTCGAGAAACTGGCACTAAAGGAGAACAAGCTGCTGCAGCATATATTGTAGAGCGATTTAAAGAATTGGGACTACAGCCAAAAGGAACCGAAGGATTTTATCAAACCTTTACCTTTAAACCTAAAAAAGGTCCTCATGGAGAAGTAGACTATACCAATGCAGGTGAAGACTCCACCATTACAGGAACCAATGTTTTGGCATATATAGACAATCAAGCAGAAAACACCATTATTATAGGAGCTCATTACGATCACTTAGGGTATGGCAGCGAAGGCTCTTTGCATAGAGGCGATAAAGAAATCCATAATGGAGCAGACGATAATGCCAGTGGTGTTGCCGTTATGTTGGATTTGGCTGGTAAGTTAAAAACAGCAAACAGCTCCAACAATTATTTGTTTATGGCTTTCTCTGGAGAAGAAATGGGCCTATTGGGCTCTAATTATTTTACTAAAAATGCTACCTTGGATTTAAGCAAAGCCAATTACATGATAAACATGGACATGGTAGGACGTTTAAAACAAGACAGCACCTTAGCTGTTTATGGTGTTGGAACCTCTCCACGTTGGAAACAAACCCTTTCAGCAACCAATCCTGGGTTTAAAATTGTTGAAAACGAATCTGGTGTTGGACCAAGTGACCACACTTCTTTTTACTTACAGGATATTCCAGTGCTGCACTTTTTTACAGGACAACATGACGATTATCACAAGCCTGGAGATGATACCGAAAAGTTGAATTACGAAGGAATGGATGCCATTTCCAACTATATTTTTGATGTTATAACCGAATTGGATAAAAGTGGCAAATTGGCCTTTAGAAAAACTAAAAATGAAAGTGAAGAAACACCTCGTTTTAAAGTTGGTTTAGGTGTGGTTCCTGATTATTTGTTTGATGGGGAAGGCATGCGAGTAGATGGAATAAGCGAAGACAAACCTGCACAAAAAGCAGGTTTGCAAAAAGGAGATATTGTAATAAAACTTGGTGATAGCGCTATTGTGGATATGATGAGCTATATGAGGGCTTTATCGGTTTTTCAAGCTGGCGATTCCACACAAGTGGTAGTAAAAAGAGATGGTAAAACAGTTGAAGCAAGCATTCAATTTTAGTATATTTTTTCAAAAATCAAACTAATTAATACAAAAAAAAGGTGGTAAAAATAGGTCATATAGAACTTCCAGATTTTCCTTTGCTTTTAGCTCCCATGGAGGATGTAAGCGATCCACCTTTTCGTGCTTTGTGCAAGGAACAAGGTGCAGATGTGGTTTACACCGAATTTATTTCCAGTGAAGGTTTGATTCGGGATGCTGCTAAAAGTGTCATGAAACTGGATATTTATGAAAAAGAACGTCCAGTAGGCATTCAAATTTTTGGAGCCAATTTAGAAAGCATGCTTCAAACCATAGATATTGTTGAAAAATCAAACCCAGATATCATAGACATTAATTTTGGGTGTCCTGTAAAAAAAGTTGTAAGTAAAGGTGCTGGAGCAGGTATTTTAAAAGATGTCTGTTTAATGGAGCAACTTACTGCCGAAATGGTGAAACGTACCAACATTCCCATAACCGTTAAAACCCGTTTGGGTTGGGACCACGATTCCATTAAAATTGTTGAGGTTGCCGAAAGATTACAAGATGTAGGATGTAAAGCCATAGCCATTCATGGAAGAACCCGAGCCCAAATGTATAAAGGGCATGCAGATTGGAAGCCCATAGCAGAAGTGAAAAACAATCCAAGAATGCATATTCCCGTGTTTGGAAATGGCGATGTGGATTCTCCAGAACGTGCCATGGAAATGCGAGATGTGTATGGCCTAGATGGCTGTATGATTGGTCGTGCCACCATTGGAAATCCTTGGTTTTTTAAGCAGGTAAAGCATTTTTTTAAAACAGGGGAACATTTAGAACCTGTAAGCCTGGAAGAACGTGTAGAAGCTGCCAGAAGACATTTACAAATGGCCATAGACTGGAAAGGGGAGAAACTTGGTGTGTTTGAAACCAGAAGACATTATACCAATTATTTTAAAGGTATTCCAAATTTTAAGGAATATAGAATGAAAATGGTTACCAGTGACGAATCGAAAGATGTGTTTGCTGCTTTTGATGAAGTTTTGGATGCTTTTTCCGATTATCAGTTTGTGTAGCAAACAAACTCCAAATTCCACAAAAGAAAATTAGATAGACACCAGTTTTTTTGAAATCCTTACCGAAGCTATTTTTGAAGCAATGATGCCCAAAACGGAAATGGTTATAAAAACTATTAAGAGGTTTTCGGCTTTTAAAGTTACAGGATAGGGTAAACTTTGCGTGATCATTATCAACGAAAAGGTTTTTTGCAACCAAACAATAATGCAACCTATTAACAAACCTATCAAACCACCAAAAATGGTCATTAAACTTCCTTGAAGAAAAAAAATATTTCTAATGTTTGGAATGGTTGCTCCTAAGTTAAAAAGCGTTTTTAAGCTGCTTTTTTTATCCAGAATCATCATAATCATGGAACCAATCACATTAAACAACGCAATTATCAACACCAAGGTAAAAATTAAATACACAGCTAAATTTTCGGTATTCAACATTTTGTAAAGCGCATCATTTAATTGGGCACTGTTTTTTAGAATGATCTTATCTCCCAAAACTGAAGTAATTTCTGTCCTGGCTTGGTCTTCTGTAGCCTCTTCGTTCAATTTAAACTCTAAAGAGGTCACTTCATTTTCATCAAAACCTAAAAGCGCTCTAGCCATGTCTATGGGAGCATAAATATACTTGTCGTTTAAGTTTTCATTAACATCAAAAACACCAACATTTACAGCATTAAAGGTATTAAAGGCCTGTTTTGCAGAAGTTATTTGCCCTTTTCCTGGTTTTGGGACATATAAATTGATGCGTTTGCCATAATCCAAAACCCCAAAGGACAAGGTATTGGCAATTCCCCAACCAGACACGATCTGGTTTGTTTTTTGGGTGAGCCAACTACCAAGTACTACCACGGAATCTATGGCGTTTACCTTTTCAAAATGTTGGTCAACACCTTTTATATAAGCACTTGTGTAACTTTTTTCCTCGAAGGTTACAAACACACGTTCCTCAATAATTTTTGAAAAGGATGCAATACTTTCCAAGTTATTCAACTTAGAAAACTCATCTTCAGAAATTACAAAAGATTTCCCAGTAGAAGTTTCAGCTTTCAAATCTGGATCGATGATTGAAGTAAACTGCAGGGTAAAATCCTTTAAACCAGCAAAACCGGAAAGCACAATAAAAAGAGAGGCTGAGCCAAGAACAACGCCAATGGCAGCAATAATGGTAATAAAATTAATAGCATTGTTAGAGCTTTTGGAGAGCAAATAACGTTTGGCTATGTAGAGTGAGAAGTTCATAAATTACAACAGCTAAAACAGATTTAACTGACAAAAGACTTTTATTGTGAAGGTTTTATTAAAACCGATTAAGATTTTTTACGTTTATCCAATAAATCTGGTTTTTTCAAAGGGTTCTCTTCACCTTTTAGAGACTTGTCTATCTTGTCTATATACTCCAACGAGTCATCAAGATAAAACTGAAGTTCAGGCATGCGTCTCAATTGGTTCTTGGTACGTTGTGCCAATTCATGCTTAATTAAAGGCGCATTGGATTTAATGCCTTGAATCAATTCTTTGCCTTTATCGTTAGGAAAGATGCTTAAATAGACCTTGGCAACCGATAGATCGACAGTTACCTTTACTTTAGTTACCGAAATAAGTATGCCTTGCATGCCACCTTGTGTTGCTGCTTTTTGAAGCACATCTACCAAGTCACGCTGTAACACAGATCCTATTTTTTTTTGTCTTTGACTTTCTTCCACAATACTAGTTTTTTTAATGCCTTAAGCAATTTACACCCTTGGACATTGGTTTTCAAAAAAATCCATTAGGGATTTCTACCTTGCAAAAATAGGGATAATTAAAGATTATTGTATTTTTGAAGATACTAAATTAGTTTTAATAAATATAGATTTCCGTTTTCGGGAAACATTCATATGAATAAAATTGAACACATAGGTATTGCTGTTAAAGACTTAGACGCATCCAATCGTTTGTTTTCCAAATTATTAGGCAAACCACATTATAAAATAGAAGAAGTGGCCAGTGAAGGTGTCAATACCTCTTTTTTTCAAGTAGGGGAGAATAAAATAGAATTGCTTGAAGCCACTAAACCAGATAGTCCCATTGCCAAATTCATAGAGAAGAAAGGGGAGGGCATCCATCATATAGCTTTTGATGTTACTGACATTCATGCTGAAATAGCCAGGTTGAAAGACGAAGGTTTTATTGTTTTAAATGAGATACCTAAAAAAGGAGCAGATAACAAACTGGTAGCATTTTTACATCCTAAATCAACAAATGGTGTATTAATAGAGTTGTGCCAAGAAATAAAGGAATAAAAAATCTTGCAGTCTTTGAAAATATGTAGTAATATTGCACACTCTTTGTGAAAAGAGACAAGTCGCGTTAGCTAAATGCTAAAAAGGTCCTATAACTCAGCTGGTTAGAGTATCTGACTCATAATCAGAAAGTCCCTGGTTCGAGCCCAGGTGGGACCACAGAAATGAAAAGAAACCTTTCGGGAAATCGAAAGGTTTTTTTATGGGCTCCAATTTTAACTAATGCACTTAAAACCAAAGCTTTTGTATATTTAAGCAACACTTAAACCCTTTTTTATGAAACTACTTATCTCTTTGTTTTTTGTGCTTAGCTTTGGATTTACTTGTTTTTCCCAAAAGGTTTATTCCGTTCAATATGCCAATCAAGCCGATGTTAAGGTGTTTGTTGTGGATTATGAGAATCAGGCCGATTTAAAGGTGTTCAAAGTAAAATATGCCAATCAAGCTGGAAAAAATAATGGAAAATGGTTTTTCACAGAGTATGAAAATCAAGCAAAAAAAAGCATCTATTATGTAGATTATGAAAACCAAGCCGATTTAAAAATATATTTTGTTGATTATGAAAATCAAGCTGGTTGGCTTAACAAATCAAAACAGCATTTGATGTATTGATTCAATGTTTTCATAGGCTTCATGTTAAACAAAAATTTTACGTATTTTAGTTTGATGGTTATTTAAAATTAGCAATCAATGCAAAAGTCAAATAAACTAGGACTTGTTTTATCTGGTGGAGGTTATCGAGGGGTTGCTCATATAGGTGTTTTAAAAGCCATGGAAGAACTGGGGATAAAACCAGATTTTATATCTGGTACAAGTGCAGGAGCTATCGTGGGTTCCTTGTATGCTGCAGGATGTACATACAATGAGATTTTTGATGTGTTTATAAAAACCGAATTGTTTTCCTATCAAAATTACACATTTAAAAAACCTGGTTTAATTGATGGCTCTAATATTGAAAAGCTTTTAAAAACACATTTAAAGGAAGATAGTTTTGAAAGCTTAAAAATCCCCATGTTTATAGCCACTACCGATTTAATAGACGGCAAAACCCATTTTTTTAATAAAGGACCTCTTATAAAACCCATTATTGCCTCCTCTTCTGTTCCTGGTGTTTTTTCACCTATAGTTTTTAACGATTTATTATTATGCGATGGAGGAGTTACAAATAACTTTCCTATAGAGCCCTTACAGATTTGTTGCGATAAAATTATTGGTGTGTTTTTAAATTCGCTTTTGGAAACTTCCAAAAAACAATTAAAAACCACAAGATCTGTACTGGAACGCGCCTATAAGATTACACGTGTAAACGCTTCCGAAGATAAATTTAAGTTTTGTGATGTCTTTATTGCTCCCAAAGAATTGGGGAAATATGAAATTTTTTCAAAATCACATGCCAAAGAAGCTTTTGAAATGGGTTATCAGGAAGCAAAATTTCAATTAAGTGAACTATAATTGACACTCATTCCCTAGCCTTTTTCATAATAGCTTATAACCGTTCTTTACGCAAAACTTTTTCAGCTTTTTCCTTCTTTATTTTTCTGTTCAAAAGCTTGCTATGCTTCGCTTTGTTTTTCGTGTTTTTTTGTCCCTTGGGTTTTGGCATGATATCCTTATATTTTATTTCTAAGCTATTGTACCTTATAAAAATCGCCCGTTTTTATCAATACGGGTTAAAATAGTGTAAAAATTTAGAAATTTGGTTACATTTCAATATCGTATTTCTGATTTAAAGCTATTAATAAATAGAATAAAGCACCAATGCGCATTATTAAAATAATAAATTTGTAATTCAGATAAATTTGTTTGGAAAAAGAAGCACATAAAGACATACCAAAGCCAACCAAAAAGAAAAGGTTTAGATTCTTAAAAATAATCGGACGGATTGTTTTGGGCATTCTTGCGCTCTTATTTTTGCTTATTTTATTTATTAGAAGCCCTTGGGGACAAGACATAATTGTAACTAAAGCTGTATCCTTTCTGTCCAATAAAACACATACCAAAGTTGAAGTTGAAAAACTCTTTATCACTTTTGATGGCGACATACAACTGGATGGGCTTTATTTGGAAGACACCAAGGGAGACACTTTAATCTATTCAAAATCCTTGGAAGCCAATATGCCTTTGTGGTCCCTAATACAAGGTAATGGCATAGGCGTAGATGCCTTGGACTGGAAAGGGGTTCGAGCCAATATTGTTAGAACAGATACCGTTCAAGGGTTTAATTTTCAATTTTTAATCGATGCTTTTACCTCGCAGGACACAACAACTGTTGCAACAGACACCACCTCTTCTTCAATAAACCTGATTTTGGGACATTTATATTTTGAAGATTTCGATGTGGTTTATAACGATGCGGTTACAGGTATTGAAAGTCGTTTTAAAGTTGGGGAACTGATTGTAGATATGGATGAAACCGATTTGGAATCCATGATTTTTAAGGCTTCGGAACTGGAATTAACTCACAGCGATATCACCTTTATTCAAACAGCTGTTCCAAAGACTGAAGATTCAGAGTCTAGTACCTTACCAACTTTAACAGTAGATGAATTAACACTTACCAAGGTGTTTGCCAATTACCAAAACCAAACAGATAACATAGCGGCAATCTTGGACATTGAAGAACTATACACTGAAATTCCCAAAGTCGATCTGGTAAATCAGCAATTTGAAATTACTGAATTCAGCCTTAAAGACTCTTCCATTACCCTAAAAACTGAAACCGAAAAAAATGCTGTAACTGAAAAAGTAGAGGAGGTGTCAGAAGATATTGAGCAAGATATCTTGAAGTTTGAATGGCCAGATTTGCAATTGGACCTTGCCGAAATAGAACTGGAAAACAACAACTTCAGCTATTTGGTAAATAACGAAACAGGTAAAAAAGGAGTGTTTAATTCCAATGCCATTGTGTTAACAAACATAAACTTACAAGCCGAAGATATAAAGCTTAAAGACAAGATTGCCCATTTGCAGTTGGATGATGCGTCTTTTAAGGAGGTTTCTGGAATTCATTTAAAGAATTTGCAATTGTCTCTGGACGCTACAGATAAGCAGCTTAATATTTCAAATTTAAAAACCCAATTAAACAATAATGCCTTAAAAGGGCAGCTGCAATTGGACTATCCTTCCTTGGCACAGTTTATTAGCATGCCTGAACAATCTAGAGTGGCATTAAACCTGCCTTCATTTATGGTTTCCCTTAAAGATTTGTTTTTAATCCAACCAAATTTAAAAGAGAACGACTATTTAAACACTTTAAGCGAAAAACGCATTCGTGGAACCCTAAAAGCCCATGGTTATTTGGCAGATATCAACCTATCAAACATGTTGGTCAATTGGAATGATACAAGAGTTACAGCAAAGGGGCAGATTCAAAACATGACACAACCAGACTCATTATCCTTTCAAATCCCTGAATTTTCAGTTAGTACCAAACGTTCAGACATCCTTCAGTTTGTAAAAGAAGACGATCTTGGCGTAAGCCTTCCAGAAAACGTGGAGTTGGCAGGCACAGCTACAGGAAACTTAAACCTTATGGATGCCAATGCTACTTTAACCACTTCACAAGGGATTGCAAAAATTGAAGGGCAATTTAAAAACGATGGATCCCTAGCCTTTGACGCCAATTTAACCATAGAGGAATATAAGTTAAACGAGTTGCTTAATAACGAAACTTTAGGCGCCTTGAGCCTTCGGTTAAAGGCTCAAGGAAAAGGAGATAACATCAATAGCCTGGATGCGACCCTTGAAGCAACAGTGTCCAGTTTTAAGTACAATACGTACCAAGTAAACAATTTAAAACTGGTTGGTGATATTACAAATGGTACTGGAAACATCACTTCCAATTATAAAGATAAAAACTTGAACGCGAATTTATTAGCCACTGTGGTTTTGGATTCCATTGCTCCAGAAATTACTGCAGAAATAAATATTATTGGAGCAGATTTGCAAGCCCTTGGCCTTATGGATCGCAACATTAAAACAGGCATGAACATCTATGCCGATTTTAAAGGCAACGGAAATAGTTTTGACCTGGCAACCATTGTGGACAAAGGTGTTGTGGTGTACGACAATAAAAGTTATTTGCTTGGAGATTTCAATGCTCTGGCACATGTTAGAAAAGATACCACATCAGTCTCCTTAAACAATAAAATGGTACAACTGCAACTTGAATCCAATGCAGATCCACAAACCTGGCTGTCGTCTATAAAACAACATGTGTTGAGTTATTTTTATCGTGACGAAAAAGTTTCAGATAGCATTTCCAATCCTATTAATTTAAAATTAAGGGGAAAAATCAGTCAAGCACCAATTTTAAACGATGTGTTTTTGGTAAATGTTAAAGACCTTGACACCATTGATATTTCAGTGGATTTTGAAGAAGCAGAACGTAAACTGAAAGCAAATATTACAGCGCCAAAAATCAATTACAATGGTTACGAGTTGGATAGCTTGGCTTTTTCCATGGATACAGATGTAGATAAATTTAATTTTAATTTAGGCTTTAACAACATCCAGGCTGGACCCTTAAACATTCAAAAAACGGTGATTTCCGGAAACCAAACCAATAATGAATTGACTTTGGACTTTTTAGCATATCACGATACCGAAATTTTGGCCCAGATTTCCAGTAAGATTACTGGAAGTCGCGAGGAATTGCGATACCATGTTGTTCCAGGCAACCTTATTTTAAGCAAATCGGCGTGGACTATTCCAGATTCCAATGAGATTCTTATTTACGATAAAAAACTGGTGTTCAACAATTTTAAAATGACCAAAGGCAATCAAGTCATTGAAATAACCGATGCGTTTCCTGAAATTCCCAAAGACCATGTGGCTATAGATTTTAAGAATTTTAATTTAAGCGGTTTTTTAAGTTATTTAAATCCAGACGATACGTTGGCTTCTGGAAACCTTAATGGCCATTTTATTTTGGAAGAACCTTTTGAGGATACAGGCATTGTGGCAGATTTAGATGTTCAGTCCCTTCGTGTAATGGATGTGGATTTAGGTGTTTTTAAGGTGGATGCCACATCTTTAGGAAACGATAGCTACGATTTTGATGCCAGCTTAAAAGAAGGAGAAGTGGATTTTGATTTTCACGGCGATTATGTGGCAAGTCAATCAGGTGCACGTTTGGATTTGGATTTAGATATCAATCAATTCAATATGAAAGCCCTTACAGGGTTTTCACAAGGGGAAATAACAGAAACAGCAGGTAGTTTCTCAGGGAATTTTAAATTATATGGCACGACCAAAGAACCAAAATACGAAGGCACTTTGAAATTTGAGGATGCCAATTTTAAAATAGCCATGTTCAATTCGGCTTTTACGCTTCAGGACGAAACCTTGAACATTGATAATTCCGGTTTGTCCATGGATCAATTTGTAATACGTGATGCCAATAGCAATACTTTTGAAATGTCTGGAAAAATAGGGACAAAATCGTTTATTAATCCCACTTTCAATTTGGAAGTAAGCGCCAACGACTTCCAAGTTATCAATGCCACAAAAGACGACAACGATTTTCTCTATGGACAAGCTAGTTTTGATGGAACGGCTACCATAACTGGCGATCTGCAAATACCTAAAGTAAACATGGACATGACAGTAAGTTCCGATACAGATATTACCTATGTCTTGCCATCGGCTACGGTCAATGTGGAAGAGCGTGATGGTGTGGTGATTTTTGTGAATAGGGAACATCCAGATGCTATTTTAACCAGGACCCAAGAAAAAACGGCAACCATTAAAGGGTTTGATATTTCAGCCCTCTTAAAAATTGGAAAAAAAGCCACTGTAACCATTATCATTGATGAAGAAACTGGCGATAATTTTAAGGTCTCGGGCGAAGGCGATTTTAACATGACCATGAATCCCAATGGGAATTTAAAACTCTCTGGGGTTTATGAGGTTTTGGATGGTCATTATGAATTAAATTTATACAAATTGGTTAATCGAAAGTTTAAATTGGTGCCAGGCAGCCGTGTTACTTGGTCTGGAGATCCTTTTGATGCGAAACTGGATGTCAAGGCACTTTATGAAGTAGAAGCCTCAGCCTCTTCCTTAATGGCTCCTGTATATTCTGGAGACGATCCTGCCGTTAAGGGGAAATTCCGTCAAGTACTGCCCTTTTATGTCTATCTAAACATTGATGGCCAACTTATGGAACCTGAAATTGCGTTTAATTTAGATATGCCAGAAGAGGAACAAGGTGCTGTTGGAGGTCAAGTGTACGGAAGGATTCAGCAGTTAAACAATCAAGAAGACGAATTGAACAAACAGGTCTTTTCCCTTTTGGTTTTAAATAGGTTCTACCCAGATCCTGGCAGTGATGGCAGTACAGGAGGAGTAGCATCCATAGCAAGGGACAATTTAAACGATGCCGTGGCAGATCAATTAAATGTGTTTACAGATAAATTATTGGGAAATTCAGGATTTGAACTCGATTTGGGTATCAATAGTTATACAGATTATCAAGGGACTTCACCACAACAACGAACCCAATTGGATATTGCTGCCCAGCAAAAATTGTTTGATGATAGGTTGATTGTAAGGGTTGGAAGTGAAGTGGATATTGAAGGAAGTAGTTCCACGGGAGAAGAAACACCCATAATTGGTAATGTCAGTATCGAATATTTATTGACTGAAAGTGGCAGATATAGATTAAAAGGCTTTAGCAGAAATGAATTTGAAAATGTTATTGATGGCCAAACCGTTGTAAGTGGCATTGCGCTTATTTTTACCCAAGAGTTTAACAAATACAGCGAACTTTGGGATGCCTTGTTTAAAGCACAAACAGAACAAGAGAAAAAATTAAAGGCCGAAAAAGAGGCAGCCAAGAAGGAGGCAGAGAAAAAAAGAAAAGAAAAAGAAGCAGCCACAAACAAAAGTATGGAGCAAAAAAAGAACTAATATAAAGTAGAACAATTGAAATTTAATTTAACATACAAACTTATTTACCTGTTCTTGATTGGAAGTTTTTATTCTTGCAGTATTACCAAACACATTCCAGAAGAAGAACGTTTATATACTGGAGCTACCCTAACCATAGAATCAGATTCTGTAATTGACAATAAACCTGCTTTAAAAGCAGAATTGGAAAGTGTTTTACGTCCAGAACCCAACTCCAAATTTTTAGGTATGTACTTGGGCTTGTATTATCACTATAAAAACCAAAAAGAACATCCAGGATTCATCAACCGTTGGCTCTATAAGCAATTTGGGGAAGCGCCAGTCTATCAGTCCGATGTGGAAACCTATGACGTGGAAGATTTGCTGTTAAACCGACTGGAAAACAGAGGGTTTTTCTATAGTCGGGCTAGCTCTGCCTTTCAAGAAGAAGAAAAGAAAGCGTCTGTGGATTATACAGTTAAGGTTACAAAACCTTACAGAATGGAAAGTTATCAATTGGATACCTTGCCAAATCCCATTAAAAAAGACATTCAAGACCTGGTAAAGGAATCGCCTTTTAAAGAGGGTATGCGATTCGATTTAAGCAGTATGAAATTAGAGAGAAAAAGAATGGACCAAGCGCTTAAAAAGAAAGGCTATTACAATTTTAACAATAATTTTTTAATTTTTGAAGCAGACACCAACAGATACGACAACAAAAAATTCGATTTATTTTTAAAACTTAAAAACGAGGTTCCAGAAAAAAGCCTCATTCCTTATAGGTTATCTAAAATAAATATCTACCCAAATTACGAGGTGTCCGACTCTGTTCAAACGGCTACAACACGTTATAACGAAAAAAATTATATTCAAAAGGAAACTTTTTTCAAACCCAAATATTTAGACCCTTTTATTGTTTTAAATGAAGGGCAACTTTACAATCCGGAAGACTCCAGAAATACGGCAAGACGTCTGTCAACCATTGGTGCCTACAAATATGTCAATATTCAGTACAAGGAACTGGATACCATAGCAACAGACAGTATGGGCAGTTTGGAAGCCAATATTTATTTGTCGCCATTAAATAAACGAGCCCTAAGGGCAGAGCTACAAGTGGTCACAAAATCCAATAACTTTGCAGGTCCAGCTTTTGCTTTAACCTTAAGTAACAGAAATTTATTTGGAGGAGGCGAAACCTTTAATATTAGCCCTAAAATAGGCTATGAAACACAAATAGGAGGTGAGAAGAATTCTGGAAACTCCAGTTTGGAATTGGGACTGGAAAACGAACTTATTTTTCCTCGGGTTCTGTTTCCCATTAAAATAGACAATAACTTTTTTAAATACTCCATACCAAAAACCAAGATCTCTTTAAGTATTGATTATTTGGACCGAACCGATTTGTACACTTTGCTTTCCGGAACAGCGTTGTTTGGTTATTTATGGGATGCCAACCGTTTTGTAACCCATGAAATAAACCCTATTTCCGTTAATTACACCCAGCTTTACGATACCACTCCAGAATTTGAAGAGATTTTGGATAACGATCCGTTTTTAAGACGAAGTTTTGAGCAGGAGTTTATTGCAGGACTTACTTATTCCTTTTCCTACAATGAAATGGTTGATACCCAAAAAACGCATCAATTTTATGTCAATTTCACTTTTGACATAGCAGGAAATTCCATAAGCTTATTTGGCAAGGATCAAGGGGAAGGCAATCCAAAAACATTTTTAGGTTTGGCTTATGCGCAATATGCCAAAGCAGATCTCGATTTGCATTATCACTTTAATTTTAAAAAAGAGCAAGTTATTGCTGCCAGGCTTTTTGGTGGTTATGGTTTGGCTTATGGGAACTCTGATGTGGTTCCTTTTGTAAAACAATACTATTCTGGAGGGCCTTACAGTGTTAGGGCTTTTAACATTAGGTCTTTGGGACCTGGAACCTATAACCCAGATACAGACGGAACCAATAGTGATTATTTTGACAAAACAGGAAATATAAGACTAGAGGCCAATTTGGAATATAGGTTCCCAATAGTTTCCTTCTTAAAAGGTGCTGTTTTTGCCGATGCAGGTAACATCTGGAATTCCAAAGAAAACCCAACTTATAACGGAAAAGATAAATTTAGCAGTGATTTTTTAAGCGAATTGGGAATGGGAGCAGGAGTAGGACTTCGGGTAGATATCCAAAGTTTTGTTATCCGTTTTGATTTGGCTGCCCCTTTTCACAATCCAGCACTACCCAAAGGAGAGCGTTTTCATTTTGATGTTTCCAAGCCTATCCTGAATTTTGCCATTGGATATCCGTTTTAATTCTTTATTTTTATGACTTAGGTTCAGCAAGATTAATTTATTGATAATAAAATATACATCTGGCTTAAACGTTTGTATTAAAGGAACAAGGTTCATAACAGATTTCCCCTTTGTGTTTATTAAGTTACCTTACATCCTGTAATTAATGGATATAAACGAAAATAAATGATTATTTAAGTCAAAAAAACATATATTTGGGAAATAAAACAGTCAATAGCGAATTTACAAAACCATGCGCTTTGTCTAAGATATTTGCACTTCATAGACATTTTTTGCGTTTTTTATTTTGTTAGGTCGCTTTTTTTTATACATTTACAAGCAAATGAAGATACAAAACAAAAAAATGGTTGCCTCAATCTTATTTGTATTAATAAGCTTTGTTTGTATTGCTCAAAATACACCACCACCACCACTGCCACCACCACCACCTGGTCTTCCTATAGATGGAGGGGTTTTAGCTGGTTTATGCATTGGGATTGTTATAGGTGTTAAAAAATTATTGAAACGTTAATTTAAGCTCATCAATCGGGTTACATACTTCCCAATCACATCAAATTCCAAATTCACTTCGGTACCTTTAATAAAATTTTTAAAGTTGGTATGCTCAAAAGTGTAGGGTATAATGGCCACGCTAAAAGAATCTTTTTCAGAGTCTACAACCGTTAGGCTTACTCCATTAACCGTTATGGAACCTTTTTCAATGGTTATGTTATTCAGGGACGCATCATATTGAAATGTAAATTTCCAGCTGCCTTCTTCATACGTAATATCTGTACAAATGGCTGTTTGATCCACATGTCCTTGAACAATGTGTCCATCCAATCTATCGCCAAGTTTCATGGCTCGTTCAAGATTTACGTAATCGTTTACTTGTAGTTGTTTAAGGTTGGTTTTACTTAAGGTTTCCTCAATAGCGGTTACTGTGTATTCATTTCCAGAAATATGGACAACCGTTAAACATACACCATTATGGGCAACACTTTGGTCTATTTTCAGTTCATTTGTAAAATTACAGGCAATGGTTATGTGTAAGTTTTGTAGCTCTTTTTTTAAATCTTTTACTACTCCAACACTTTCAATGATTCCAGTAAACATATATGTCGAATATTTGGTTAAATTTGCAAGTGTAAAATTACAAACAAAAGTTATCTTATTTTAATGAAGAACGAAGAAAATATAATTGTAGGCATATCTATAGGAGACTTAAATGGCATAGGAGGCGAAATAGTTTTAAAAACTTTTGAAGACCCTAGAATGCTGGAATTTTGCACACCTGTAATTTTTGCATCTGTCAAGACCATTTCATTTTTAAACAAACATTTTAATTTGGGATTAAATTTTAACGGAGTTAATAATTACAACCAAATAATACATGGAAAACTAAATGTTTACAATGTATGGAACGATAAATTCAATATTGAATTTGGGAAGGAAGACCCAAAAATGGGCGCCTATGCCATTAAATCGCTCCAAGCTGCAACCCAAGCCCTTAAGGGCAACCATGTTGATGTTTTGGTAACGGCACCAATTAATAAACACAACATTCAATCGGATGCATTTAATTTCCCGGGTCACACAGATTATTTGGCGAAAGAACTTGAAGGCAACAGTTTAATGTTTATGGTCTCAGACACCCTAAGGGTAGGCTTGCTTACAGACCACGTACCTGTAAAGGACATTTCCAGCCACATTACCAAACAGTTAATAAAAGACAAACTGGATATTATATACCAATCTCTTGAAAAAGATTTTAAAATAAGAAAACCAAAAGTGGCCGTTTTGGGCATTAATCCCCATACTGGCGATAATGGTGTTATTGGTAAAGAAGACGATGAGGTTTTAAGGCCTACTTTAAGCGAGATCAGGGACAAAGGCAGGTTGGTATTTGGACCATATGCTGCAGACAGCTTTTTTGGTTCTAAAAATTACAAAAATTTCGATGCCATAATTGCAGCTTATCACGATCAAGGCTTAATCCCTTTTAAAACACTTGCTTTTGGTAAAGGAGTGAATTTTACAGCAGGATTGAGCAAAGTCCGGACATCTCCAGACCATGGAACAGCTTTTGAAATAGCCGGAAAAGGCGAAGCAGACGAAAGTTCTTTTAAAGAAGCCGTTTTTGCCGCTATTCAAATCTTCAAAAACAGGAAGGAATACGAGCATTTAACCAAAAACATTCTCAAAACACGACAAAAAAAGATATAAACAAAAAAATGTTTATAAGTTGTTTTATCTAAAAATTTATTTGTTATATTTGCAGGCTCAAATTAGATGTGAAAATGAAGCGATTGAAAGAGTTTACAATTCCGTTTGTAGGATTAAAACTAGGAAAGCATCATTTTGAGTATCAAATTAATAATACGTTCTTTGAACATTTTGAGTATGAAGAATTTAACAGCTCGTCTGTAAATGTAGATGTTCTGTTCGACAAAAAAACAACCTTGTTTGAATTGCATTTCGAAATCTCTGGAACCGTAAACATTAATTGTGACTTAACAAATGAAGCTTACAACCAGGAAATTTCAAACCAATTTGACATAGTGGTTAAATTTGGAGAGGAATTGAACGATGAAGAAATAGATATATTGATTTTGCCACATGGTGAATACGAGATCAACATTCAACAATATATTTACGAGTTCATTGTGCTATCTGTTCCTACCAAAAGGATTCACCCTGGAGTTAAAGACGGAACACTAGATTCAGAAATACTTAAAAAATTAGAAGAATTAAGCCCAAAGCTTAAAGAAAACAAAGAAACTGAAGAGGAAACGGATCCTCGTTGGAATACATTAAAGAAACTATTAACGGATAAATAAACATAGAAAATGGCACATCCTAAAAGAAAAATCTCTAAAACAAGAAGAGACAAAAGAAGAACACATTATAAAGCAACAGCACCTCAAATTGCTACGTGTCCTACTACAGGAGAAGCACACTTATACCACAGAGCTCACTGGCACGAAGGTAAGTTATATTATAGAGGACAAGTTCTTATAGATAACTCTGAAGTAGAAGAAAACTTAGCATAAGTATTATGCATGCATATAATAAAACGCTCACTTGTGAGCGTTTTTTTTGTTTTAAATTTTTATAGAAGTCAAAAACGACTTAATTTGCATTAAATTAGACCAAAATGAATTGTTTTTCATACATTTCATGATTATTTAATTGAATTTGCAATAATTTTGGGCCAAATTAACTTTAAAAATTATGAGTAAAATCTCAGCAGCAATTACAGCTGTAGGTGGTTATGTGCCAGATTATGTATTGACCAATAAAATGCTGGAAGGCATGGTTGATACCAATGATGAATGGATTACCACACGAACAGGAATTAAAGAACGAAGAATTCTTAAAGAAGACGGTAAAGGAACTTCTTATTTGGCCATAAAGGCTGCCCAGAACCTCATTGATAAAAGTGGTGTAAACCCCAAAGATATTGAATTGGTAATTGTTGCCACAGCCACTCCAGACATGAAAGCTGCTTCAACATCTGCTTACACAGCAACGCATATTGGAGCCACGAATGCTTTTTCATTCGATTTGGAAGCTGCTTGTTCCAGTTTTTTATATGGCATGTCTGTTGCTGCCAGATATATCGAATCTGGAAAATACAAAAAAGTACTTTTAATAGGTGCAGACAAAAACTCGTCCATGATAAATTATGAAGATAGGGCAACCTGTATCATATTTGGAGATGGAGCAGGAGCTGTACTTTTTGAGCCTAACCAAGAAGGTTTTGGATTGCAGGACGAGTATTTAAGAAGTGACGGTTCTGGAAGGGAATTTTTACAGGCTACCTATGGAGGATCTTCGTATCCATCCACACCAGAAGCCATTAAGGAACACAAACATCAAGTGATTCAAGATGGAAAAACCGTTTTTAAAAACGCTGTTTTCAATATGGCAGATGTGGCAGTAAAAATATTGGATAGAAACAATTTAACAACCAAAGACATTTCTTGGTTGGTGGCACACCAAGCAAACAAGCGCATTATTGATGCCACAGCCAACAGAATAGAATTGCAGGAAGACAAAGTCATGATGAATATTGAAAAATACGGCAATACCACATCAGCCACTTTACCTTTATTATTAAACGATTACGAATCTCAACTGAAAAAAGGCGACAATTTAATTTTTGCAGCTTTTGGAGGTGGATTTACTTGGGGCTCCATTTATTTAAAATGGGCCTATAACTCCTAACTAACTACTTAATAAAATTTAATATCTAAAATTATGGATTTAAAGGACATTCAAAACTTAATTAAATTTGTTGCCAAATCAGGAGCAAGTGAAGTTAAATTAGAAACAGAAGATGTAAAAATCACTATTAAAACAGGTAGTGATGACAAACAGGAAACAACAACCTATGTACAGCAAATTCCTGTAGGTGCGCCAGTGGCTCAACCAGCAGCACCAGCACCAGCACCAGCAGCTCAACCAGCAGCTGCCGAAACCACTACTGCAACAACAACTGCAGAAGATTCTAAATACATCACTATAAAATCGCCTATAATAGGAACCTTATATCGTAAACCTTCTCCAGACAAACCGGTTTTTGTTGAAGTTGGCCAAACCATCAAGGAAGGGGATGTATTGTGTATTATTGAAGCCATGAAACTATTTAACGAAATAGAATCTGAAGTTTCTGGAAAAATTGTAAAAGTTTTAGTTGACGATTCATCACCAGTAGAATTCGATCAACCTTTATTTTTAGTTGATCCATCATAATTTAAAGTTTAATGTTTAAAATTTAAAGTTCCAGGTTTTTATAAACCAGAACCACAAATGCACAAAACAATAAACTTATATACTCAATAAAATTATGTTTAAAAAAATATTAGTAGCCAATAGAGGAGAAATAGCACTACGTGTTATTAGAACCTGTAAAGAAATGGGCATAAAAACGGTAGCCATTTACTCTACAGCCGATGCCGAAAGCTTACCAGTTAAGTTTGCGGACGAAGCTGTATGCATTGGGCCTCCACCAAGTAATTTATCTTACCTAAAAATGTCGAATGTGATTGCAGCTGCCGAAATTACCAATGCAGATGCCATACATCCAGGTTACGGATTTTTATCGGAAAACGCTAAATTTTCAAAAATCTGTGAAGAACATAAAATAAAATTTATAGGTGCCTCTGCCGAAATGATTAACAAAATGGGAGACAAAGCATCTGCAAAAGCGACCATGAAAGCTGCTGGAGTACCTTGTGTACCAGGAAGCGATGGCATTATTGAGGATTTTAAAGAAGCCGAAAAAATTGCCAAGGAAATTGGTTATCCAGTCATGCTTAAAGCTACTGCTGGAGGTGGAGGAAAAGGTATGAGAGCCGTTTGGAAACCAGAAAAACTAAAAGAAGCGTGGGAATCTGCCAGACAAGAATCCAAAGCTGCTTTTGGAAACGACGATATGTACATGGAAAAACTTATTGAAGAACCAAGACATATTGAAATACAAATTGTAGGAGACTCAAACGGTAAAGCATGTCACCTATCAGAAAGGGATTGTTCGGTACAAAGACGCCATCAAAAATTAACCGAAGAGGTGCCATCTCCATTCATGACAGCTGCTTTACGTAAAAAAATGGGAGATGCTGCCGTAAAAGCAGCCGAATTCATTAAATATGAAGGTGCTGGAACCGTAGAATTTTTGGTAGATAAACACAGAAACTTCTACTTTATGGAAATGAATACGCGTATTCAAGTAGAGCACCCAATTACAGAACAGGTAATCGATTTCGATTTAATCCGTGAGCAAATTCTTGTAGCTGCAGGAGTGCCAATCTCTGGAAAAAACTACACACCAAACTTACATTCCATTGAATGTAGAATCAATGCCGAAGATCCGTTCAACGATTTTCGTCCCTCGCCAGGAAAAATAACAACCTTGCACGCTCCAGGAGGTCATGGTGTACGTTTGGACACGCATGTGTACGCAGGATATACCATACCACCAAATTACGACTCCATGATTGCCAAGTTAATCACAACTGCGCAAACACGTGAAGAAGCCATTAACAAAATGAAACGTGCCCTAGACGAGTTCGTGATAGAAGGTGTAAAAACAACCATCCCTTTTCACAGACAGCTTATGGAACATCCAGATTATTTGGCAGGAAACTACACCACCAAGTTTATGGAAGATTTTGTAATGCAAAAACCAACAGAAGACTAGATTAAAAACTCCGAAAGCAACTTCGGAGTTTTTTTGTTTAGGGTGTTCTTTTACTTTAACAAAGTAAAAGCCAGGCTATCGCAAGTCGCTTTTTTTTCAAAAAAAAGAGCTCCAACAATTGCTCTATCCTTAACACAAAACACTATTTTTACTTTTTAGCAACCCACCAAACATGCAATTATCATACTGGGAAATAAAATCGTGGTTTACCCATATTGACTATACCATAGTTGGAAGTGGAATTGTAGGACTTAATTGTGCTTTACAGTTAAAGCAAAAATTCCCAAAAGCCAACATACTTGTTCTGGAAAAAGGCATATTGCCACAAGGCGCGAGCACCAAAAATGCCGGTTTTGCCTGTTTTGGCAGTTTAAGTGAAATTCTGGACGATTTAAAAACACATTCAGAACAAGAAGTGCTGGAACTTGTAAAAAAACGCCTAGATGGTCTGTTACTTTTAAGACAAACACTCTCTGATCAAGCCATTTATTATCAGCAATTAGGAGGCTACGAGTTATTTACAAAAGAAGACACACAATTTTTTAACGATTGTTTAGCGAAAAGAGAAACAGTAAACAAATTGATAAAACCCATTTTTAAAGAAGACATCTTTCAATTAAAAGAGAATGTATTCAACTTTAAAAATATTCAAAATACTTATGTGTTTAATAAGTTTGAAGGACAAATAGACACAGGTAAAATGATGGAAGCCTTACTTCAAAAAGTACAATCCCTAGGTATAAAAATCTTAAATAATATAACGGTTGAAAGTTATGAGGATATTTCAAAAGGGGTTCAAATAAAAACCAATCAAGTGGAGTTTCAATCCAAAAATGTTATTTTCACTACTAACGGTTTTGCATCTCAGCTCCTTCAAGAAGAGGTAACACCAGCAAGAGCACAAGTGCTCATTACTAAACCTATTAAAAATCTTCATGTTCAAGGCACTTTTCACTTGGATAAAGGGTATTATTATTTCAGGAACATCAACAATAGAATTTTATTTGGAGGAGGTAGAAACCTTGATTTTAAAACTGAGGAAACTACAGAATTTGCTCAAACAGAACTCATTCAGAATAAGTTGAAAGAACTTTTAAAAACCGTTATCTTGCCCAAAACCAACTTCGAGATAGATTATAGCTGGTCCGGAATTATGGGAGTTGGAACAACTAAAAAGCCCATTGTTAAACAACTTTCCAACCATGTATATTGTGGCGTAAGGTTAGGAGGCATGGGAGTTGCCATTGGTAGTTTAATTGGTAGGGACATAGTGGATTTAATAGAATAAGGCCGTGAAAAGAATTTTCAAATTCATTTTTAAACTTTTGTTGTGGCTATTGGTTTTTTCAATAGGCATGGTGTTTTTATATAAATGGGTTCCAGTGCCTGTAACACCTTTAATGGTGATTAGAAGTGTAGAAAATTATCAGGACCAAAAACCCATGGGCTGGAAACACGATTGGGTTTCCTTAGATCAAATTTCTAAAAATCTACAATTGGCCGTGATTTGTAGTGAAGACCAAAACTTTTTAAAACACAATGGTTTTGATGTAGAGGCCATTGAAAAAGCCTATCTGGATAACAAAAAGGGAAAGCGCATTAAAGGAGCCAGTACCATTAGTCAGCAAACAGCAAAAAATGTGTTTTTATGGACACAACGCAGTTGGTTTAGAAAAGGCTTGGAAGTGTATTTTACGTTTTTAATAGAGAGCATTTGGAGTAAGGAACGCATAATGGAAGTATATTTAAACAGTATAGAAATGGGTCCTGGTATTTATGGTGCTGAAGCTGCTGCCATATATTGGTATAAAAAACCAGCTTCCAAATTATCACAATATGAGTCAGCTTCCATTGCAGCTATTTTGCCCAATCCGTTAAAATATAAAGCCAATCCAGCTACCAATTATATAGAACGCAGAAAAATCTGGATTGTGAGACAAATGGGTTATTTTGGAAAACTCGATTACGAAAAAGCGCATGAAAAATAATTTAGAATTAAAGCAACTCTTATATTTTCAATGTGTCGAATTTTGTAACAATCGACTTTTAAATATTCAAAAAACCATTGAGGAAATCCAAGAATCTTTAACTTCAGAAACCAAAAGTAGTGCAGGAGACAAACATGAAACAGGACGTGCCATGTTGCAATTGGAGCGCGAAAAAGCAGGTAATCAACTGGCTGAGACAGAAAAACTACAAGAATTGCTTACTAAAATAGATGTTACTAAAACCTCTAAAACAGTTTGTTTAGGAAGCTTGGTTTTTACTACACAGGCAAATTATTTTATTGCTATTAGTGCTGTAGAATTAGTTATCGAAAGTAAAAAATATTATGCTATTTCGCCAAATACGCCTATTGGGAAGATGTTAATAGGGAAACAAGTTGGTGATTTAGTGAGTTTTAGGGATCAGGAATTTAAGGTTGTGTCTGTTTGGTAATCAAGTAAATTTCTTTGTTAATTTCAATGGGTTCTTCATTTTCAATAAATATGGAATTTCCATTTAAATCTGCTTCAATCAAATAAGAAGCTCCTTTAAAGTAAGATTTTTTAACCGTAGCTTTTATATTTGATTTATCAACAATTTTTAATTGATGTGCGTAAACAATTTTCCCATCAATCACATTAAACTCCCCAAAAAAGGAAGCGATCAGTGGTGTTTTAGGATGCTTGTACAAATGTTCCGGAGTGTTGTTTGCAACAATTTTAGCTTTGTTTAAAACAAGCATTCTATCTGCATATGGCAATACATCTTCATGGTCATGTGATGCCACAATACAGGCAATGTTATTCGCTTTTAAATAATGGAAGAGCTTGCGTCTTAAACTCCGTTTTTTAAAATTGTCTATATGGCTAAAAGGTTCATCCAACAAAAGGATTTCGGGCTGGTTGGCCAAGGCTCTGGCCAAGGCAACCCGTTGTTTTTGTCCACCACTCAAAAATTTCACTTTAATATTGGAAAATTCTGTAAGCTCCACGACTTCAAGGAGCTCTTTGATGCGTTCTCGTTTTTTTTCAGGATAAAAATTGGAGAGGTGTTTTCCAATGTTTTCTGCAACGGTTATAAAAGGCATTAAATCGAATTCCTGAGCCACGTATTTCATAAAATCGTAACCTACAATCAGATTGTGTTTTGGACCAAGAATTTGAGTGTCTTTCCAAAAAATGGAACCATCATGGACATCCATTTCGCCGTAGAGCAATTTTAGCAAAGTGCTTTTTCCAGAGCCACTTTCACCAATTACAGAAAGGTGTTCACCTTTATCGACTTGAAAATCAATATTTTTTAGAATGGGTTTTTTATGATACCCAAAAGACATGTTTTTTACCTGAAGCATGGTACAAAAATAACATAAATATAGCCCTTACCATGACAGTAAGGGCTTGTTTTATTTTAGAAATATGGCATGGCTTTTACATACCGCCATGTAACTCCTGTTGCCAATCCAATAAGGCGTTCCATTTGCCATGGTATGCCATTTTAGCCTGTTCTGGCCATGTGTCTGGACGATGCATCTTATATCTGGACCCTCCACTATCCAAAATTGTTTGGCATTTGGCTACAGAACATTCGGAAAGGGCTTTCCAGGTTTTAATGTCAAGATTGTGAAAAAGTTCCTGAATTTTAGGTCCTATACCTTCTATGATGGTTAGGTCGTTTTCCTTTATTTTTTTACCAAAAACAGCCTTGGCAGCATCAGCATCAAAAAGAATGCTTTGTACATTCAAATGTGTTTTACTTTTTGCCAAATCCGACTCCAATTGCGCTATTCGGCTTTTGTAAACAGATACATCAATTTGGTTGTTTTCGTCTCTTGCAATCGATTGCCCCAAAAGATAGCCTAACAAGGCGCAAATGACACCTATGGCTATGGGAATTAAAATACACCAGTTCATAATTATTTTAGTTTAGTTAATGGTTACAATTACACGTCTGTTCTTGGCTCTACCTTCTTCTGTATCGTTTGTTGCTATAGGATTGTCTGGTCCTTGGGAACTGGCTTGAATCCTACTTTCCGGGATGGCATTACCCACTAAATAGCGTTTAATAAAATCGGCTCTGTGCTGACCAAGCTTTATATTGCTATGTCTATCTCCCGTATTATCTGTATAGCCAATAATTTGAATCATGGCATCCTCTACCTTGTCAATGTAACGCGATAGATTGGCAATTTTATGTCTTTGGTTTTCTGTTAGGTTTAATGAGGTTTCAGCCACATCAAAATACAAAACCAATGGTTGTTCCCTTAAGTTATTGCCTATGGTAATTACAGCATTGTCTTCATTCAAATCGGTATCATTTAAAGTGGAAACCGAAAAAGATACAGGACCATAATAAATATTGTTATTATCTGGTTTCATGTTATTGTCCAACTCACCATAGGTGTTTATTTTTTTGGAAGGAATACCTGTAGAAACAAAATAATTTTTAACCGCATTGGCTCTAGCTAAGCCCAGATCTGGAAAAGCCGAAATGTTGTTTTCTGCTACTGAGTAAAAGCCAGTAATATTTATAATCTTTAAAGAATCTGTTAAAAGGTAATCTTTGACATTTAATACACCACTGTTAACAGCTGTGGCAACAGGTTCCAATATATTAAAGCTGGAAATCTTAAAATTTAAATTATCGTCTATAAATAAATCCAAGCCACCTTGATTGTCTTTAACCATAAAAGCATTTTTGGTAGCATCTGAAACAGGTTCTGTAACCAATTCTGAAGCATTATTGGAAGTATTTATGGAGCAATTGTTGCCACAAAGAAAGTTGTATAAAATACTGCCAATAATAATGGTTAACAAAATACCTATTAGGTAAAGTGTTTTTTTATTCATTAGTTGGTTTTTAAGTTGGTGACTATTAAGATATTAAAAAAAAATTCAACTATGGCGATTTAATGCCAAATTTGTTTTAAGGCATGAGTAAAATCCCCAAAAACAAAAAGACCGTTTTCAATTTGAAAACGGTCTTAAAAAATTAACACTAATATAAGGTTCTATAAATCGAATTTAATGCCTTGGGCTAAAGGTAATTCATCCGAATAGTTAATGGTATTTGTTTGTCGTCTCATATATACTTTCCAAGCATCAGATCCAGACTCACGTCCTCCACCAGTTTCTTTTTCGCCACCAAAAGCACCACCAATTTCAGCACCAGAGGTTCCAATATTTACATTGGCAATTCCACAGTCTGAACCAGAAAATGACAAGAATTTTTCAGCTTCTTTCAATTCATTGGTCATAATAGCAGAAGACAGCCCTTGATTAACACCATTTTGAAGTTCAATGGCATTCTCAACATCGCCAGAATATTTCATGATATATAAAATAGGGGCAAATGTTTCGTGCTGTACTATTTCGTAATGGTTTTCAGCTTCAATGATGGCTGGTTTTACATAACAACCACTTTCATAACCTTCTCCTTCTAACACACCACCTTCAACTATAACACGTCCACCTTCAGATTTTGCTTTTTGGATAGCGGCTAAATAGGTATTCACAGCATCTTTGTCTATTAATGGACCAACATGATTGGCTTCATCTAAAGGGTTACCAATCTTAATCTGTTTGTATGCCCCAACAATGGCATCCCTAACTTTATCGTAAACCGATTCATGAATAATTAATCGTCTTGTAGAGGTACAACGTTGTCCACAGGTTCCTACAGCTCCAAACACAGCACCTGGTACCACCACCTTTAAATCGGCAGTTGGCGTAATTATAATGGCATTGTTGCCACCTAACTCCAATAAAGATTTCCCAAAACGTTCAGCAACGGTTTTTCCAACTATACGTCCCATTCTGGTGGAACCTGTAGCAGATACTAAAGCCACTCGTGAGTCTGTAGTAATCATTTCACCAACTTTGTAGTCTCCATTAACAATACAAGAAATACCTTCTGGCAAGTTGTTTTCCTTTAAAATGCCAGCTATAATGTTTTGACAGGCTACGGAACAAAGAGGTGCTTTTTCTGAAGCTTTCCACACACACACATCGCCACAAATCCATGCCAATGCAGTGTTCCAACTCCAAACGGCTACCGGGAAGTTAAAGGCCGAAATAATACCAACAACCCCAATTGGGTGCCATTGTTCCCTCATAACGTGTCCAGGACGTTCAGAAGGAATGGTCTGCCCGTTTAACTGTCTGGACAACCCAACTGCAAAATCGCAGATATCAATCATTTCCTGAACTTCTCCATAACCTTCTTGTAAAGATTTTCCCATTTCGTAAGAAACCAACTTCCCAAGAGGCTCTTTCAGCTCTCTTAATTTATTCCCAAACTGGCGAACAATTTCACCACGTTGAGGGGCTGGCATACTTCTCCACGTTTTAAAAGCTGTGGTAGCAGCAGTCATTACTTTTTCATAATCTTCTTTAGAGGATGATTTTACTTTTCCAATCAATTTACCATCAACAGGAGAATAACTCTCTATAATGTCTCCATTAGAAAAGTTGTTTGAACCTGTTGAGGTTCCATCATTTATATCTTTAACTCCAAGTTGTTTTAGAGCTGTTTCAATTCCGAAATCGGTAGCAATGGCTTCCATATTTACTTGTTTTTTTACTGATTAATATATTTAGATGCGAAGATAAGAATAAAAAGTCGGTTTCGCTTGAGAAGGCTTTTCTAAAAAAATGTAACTTTAAGCCACTCAATTTAAATAATTACAGTTATGAAAAAGTATCTCTATTTTTTATCCATATTCGTTGTTTTGTTTGGTTGTAAAAACGAAGAGGAATTAAAGGCTTTGTCGAATAGCAGACAGATGTCCAAGGACAGCTTAGAGGTTTCAAAAGATACAACAACTGTTCAAATCAATGAGTTTGCCATTGTAATCCATGGAGGTGCTGGAAATATTTTAAAAGAGAACATGCCTGATGCTTATGAGGCAAGTGTAAAATCAAAGCTGGAAGAAGCCATTAGAGTAGGCTATGAAATTTTAAAAAACGGAGGAAGTAGTTTGGATGCCGTTGAAAAAACCATTAATGTCCTAGAAGATTCGCCCTTGTTCAATGCAGGTAAAGGCGCCGTTTTTACCAATGCAGAAACCAATGAACTGGATGCTTCCATTATGGATGGCAGCACATTGAATGCTGGTGCATCTGCAGGGACCAAGACTGTTAAAAATCCTATAAATTTAGCAAGGGCAGTCATGGAAGCGTCACCACATGTAATGTTGGCTGGACATGGTGCTGATGTTTTTGCCAAAGAACAAGGACTGGAAATTGTAGATCCAAGTTATTTCTATACAGAACGCAGTTTTAAGAGCTTACAACGTGTTAAAGAATATGAGAACAAAAAACCGGCTACAGATCAAGCTAATACAGGCGCAGTTAAAGCAAACCGTAAAACAGCTTTTTATGATGCAGCTATTAAAAATTCAAAATTTGGGACTGTTGGTTGTGTTGCCTTGGATAAGAAAGGTAATTTAGCTGCAGGAACATCTACAGGAGGTATGACAAATAAGCGTTGGGGACGTGTTGGTGATGCGCCTATAATTGGCGCAGGAACCTATGCAAACAATAACACCTGTGCCGTTTCCAGTACAGGTTGGGGAGAGTTTTTTATTCGTGCTATGGTAGCTCATGATATTTCTGCACTTATGGATTACAAAGGGTTAAGTTTGGAACAAGCTGCCAAAGAAGTCATTCAGAACAAGGTGCCAGAACTTGGTGGTGATGGTGGCATTATTGCCGTAGATAAAAATGGGAATATGGTTATGGAATTCAATACGTCTGGCATGTATCGAGCAAGCATGAACGACAAAGGGGAACTTTATATTGGTATTTACAATGAATAAGCAGAAACCATATTATGCAGTTATTTTCACCTCAAAACAAAATGAAGATATTAAGGGTTACCAAGAGATGGTACAAAAAATGGAAACCCTAGCCAAGCAGCAAAAAGGGTTTTTAAGTATGGAATCTGCCAGAAACGATATTGGTATTACCATAAGTTATTGGGAAAGTCTAGAGGCCATACAAAGTTGGAAACAGCATTCCGAACATCTGTTAGCGCAACAAAAAGGTAAAAACCAATGGTACAACTGGTATCATGTAAGAATTTGTAAAGTGGAACGTGAGTACCATTTTCAATTAACGTAAGGATTGCCCTTTGGCAACCCACCATGGATGTATCTCTATTTCAAGTCTTCCTGCTTTTACCATAGGGTCCAAATGGGCCAAACTATCAGCCATTCTAAGGGTTGGTACGTTGTAAACCGTAATGCCACGAATGTTTCCATTATCTCCAAAAGGCCCAATTAAATCGGCATACCCTTCTTTATACATACGTGCTAAATGAGCTAAATGCGCTTCCTGCAACATGGCAGCTTCTTCTTCGTTTTGAGAACGAATGGGACCACTTTTTAAAAAAGCCATAAAATATTGTTGCATTAAAATAGTGTCTTGAGTTTTGCTATCAATAAAGTCAAAGGTTTGAAAACCTTTTGTGGTTAGGTCCTCTTTTAGTTCCTGTCTGGTTTTTTCAACTTCTATGGGAGCGACTTTTTCAATAACTATGGTGTCTGTTACTTTTTCTGAAACTTCAGCTTCGGTTCCCTTGGTGTCTTTTTTACAGGCTGTAAAAGCCAAGAAGCATAAGGTTATGGATAAGGCATTTTTAAGTGTTTTCATATCACCAAGTTTTATAAGGTTGCTTGCTTAATTGCGAGTTGTAATACTTTATATTTCCTGTCACTTCTTCTCCAAGCCATGCAGGTTTTTTAAATAATTCGGTAGCGTGGTTCAGTTCTATTTCTGCTATAATTAATCCTTCATTGTCGCCAAAAAATTCATCGATTTCAAAGATATGGTTCCCAATTTCAACTAGGTGTCTGGTTTTTTCAATCAGGCCTTTTTCACATAATTCAAAAAGGGCTTCAGCATCAGTTTTGCTGATTTCTTTTTCCCATTCAAATCTGGATAAACCGTTATTGCCAGATAATCCCTTTACGGTTAAAAACCCTTGACTATCTGTTAGTCTTACACGAACGGTTCGTTCTTTATCCGAATTTAGAAACCCTTGTTTTATATGGATTTTTTTGAAGGCATCATTTTTAAAGCTGTTGTTTTTTACTAAAAATTTACGTTCTATTTCAATCATATTACTTTCCCATACATATGGGAATCTATTTATTGTTTGCTATTTTTTTAATTTCATCTGAAACAATCCGTCCTGATGTGTGAGAACCATTAGCCAAAACAATCATTCCTTTTGCTATGGTTATTGGATGAATGGATTTGTATTTTGAAAGCGAACCAAACAAAAACGGGTTTACAAGTTTCATTAATAATTTCGCTAAATATTCCCCCAATCTTTTTTCATTTCTTTCTCCAGCAATCAAAGAAGGTTGCAACACATAAGTATTTGGGATTTTTTCCATGAATACAGCTTCTTCCATCCGTCCTTTGGTTCTATTGTAAAAAACTTTACTGTGTTTGTCTGCACCCAAGGCCGATATAACCAAAAATGTGTTTATATTGTTCTCCTTGCACAGTTTTGCTGCCATAACAGGGATTCCATAATCTATTTGAAGATACTGTTCTTGATTAGGTGTTTTGGCTTTTGTGGTGCCAATACAGCAAAAAACCTCGTCTGCAAAAAACTTACTTTTTTGGGAAGACAAATCCAACAAATCAACCAAATGTTCTTCAATCTTTTCGTGTTTTATATTGCAGGAAGATCTTGAGAACAGTTTGATTTTGGTATATCTGTTATCCATTAAAAGCTGTTCCAACAACAAACCTCCAGTTAAACCTGTTGCACCAAGTATGATTGCTGTTTTACCCATTTAGAGATATCATTTTTTGATAAAGATATTATAAATTTACATGATGCAAGACAATTTACCAATTCGAAAAATTATTCATGTGGATATGGATGCTTTTTACGCTTCTGTAGAACAAATGGACAACCCTGAGTTAAAAGGGAAACCCATTGCTGTTGGTGGAGGAGGCGCAAGAGGAGTGGTAAGTGCTGCCAGCTACGAAGCCAGGAAGTTTGGTGTTAGAAGTGCCTTAAGTGGTGCTCAAGCCAGAAGAAACTGTCCGGAACTAATTTTTGTGAAGCCTCGTTTTGATAGGTATCATGAAATATCGAAACAAATTAGAGCTATTTTCTACGATTATACCGATTTGGTTGAACCCCTATCTCTAGACGAAGCGTATTTAGACGTGACCCAAAATAAAAAAGGCAATCCAAGTGCCAGTTTAATTGCCAAGGAAATAAGGGAACGAATTTTTAAGGAAGTTGGTTTAACTGCATCTGCTGGAATTTCCATTAATAAATTTGTGGCTAAAGTAGCTAGCGATTATAATAAGCCTAACGGACAAAAAACGGTCAACCCAGAAGAAGTGCTTGCGTTTCTTGAAGCTTTGGATATCAGAAAATTTTATGGTGTTGGTAAAGTAACTACTGAAAAAATGTATCAATTGGGCATATTTACAGGCAAGGATTTAAAACAAAAATCCCTGGAGTATTTAGACACAAACTTTGGTAAGTCTGGTAGGTTTTATTATTACATAGTAAGGGGTATCCATACTTCTGAAGTAAGACCCAAAAGAACCAGAAAATCCTTAGCTGCAGAGCGTACTTTTCATGAAAACCTATCCAGTGAAATTTTTATGCTTGAAAAACTGGAGCATATTGCCCAAGAGGTTTCCAGACGTTTGACTAAAAGTAAGGTGTCTGGAAAAACCATAACTTTAAAAATTAAATATAGTGATTTTACATTACAAACCAGAAGCAAGACTTTACCTTATTTTATAAGTGATAAAAGCATTATTTTAGAAACTGCCAAAGATTTACTGTTTCAAGAGAAATTGCAAAACTCTGTTAGGCTTTTGGGAATCTCATTATCCAATCTCAATACTGAAAAAACAAAAAAGAAATTAGAAGAAAAAAAGGCAGTAAGTGTACAATTACAGTTTGATTTTTAGGGATTTGAATTTTTAAATTAAAAAGGCGAACTTCGACATCTACTAAATAGCCAAACCTTAAATTAATGCAGATTTAAAAACCAAACAATGATAAAGTTTTTTAGAAAAATTAGACAAAATTTGCTTTCAGAAGGAAGAACTACAAAGTATTTTAAATATGCATTAGGTGAAATTATACTTGTGGTTATCGGGATTTTAATTGCCTTAAGCATCAATAACTGGAACTCTGAAAGAATCACCACAAATAAAAAAATCGATTATTTAGTGCGTATTTCAGAAGAACTTAAAAACCAAAAGGAAGATATAAAATATTATAAAGATAATGTCACTTCAGAAATAAAAAGCAGTAAACGTATTTTAAACATATTAGACAGTGAAAACTTAGATTCTATACCTACTCTTAAAAAGCTTCTGGGCAATACGGCTACATTTTGGGCTGTCACACTTTCTTATCCAGTTACAGATGAATTTATCAATCAGAATCTGCAATCTCAACTAAAAAATGACTCACTTAAAATGTATTTTAAATATTTAAAAGAATTTAGAGATTCTTTCAATATTCAAATAGATTATAACCAAACACAATATACTAACACTATAGAACCTTATTTTGTTAAAAATATAAACTATAGCGAAATAGCTATCGATTATTTTAAAAATGGGTTGATACAAGGTGGTCCTAAAACCAATTATGAAAATCTTATAAGTAGTATGGAATTATGGAACATTGCCACCTTTAAACTGGAAACATTAAACACTGGTAATGAGTTATTAAACACGCTAAATCGGTTATTAGAAAAAATAATTTTACAAATTGAAAAAGAAATTGATAATCCTTAAAAATTACAACTTGTAATTTCTGTAACACGTAAGGTGTTTACCATCCCTTTTGCTTGAATTGGCATGGCAGCCAAACTCACTAACATATCTCCTGCTTCCAGATACCCTTTTTTACAGGCAATGGCATTGACATCCTCAATGGTTTCGTCTGTGCTCACAAATTTATCATAATAAAAAGCCTCTACGCCCCAAAGCAAGCTAAGTTGTGTTAATATACGTTTGTTGGAACTAAAGACCAAAATATGCGCACTTGGTCTCCAAGCCGATATTTGAAAAGCTGTATAACCACTATTTGTAAGTGTTGAGATGGCTTTGGCATCAATTTCGTTGGCCATGTTTGCTGCGTGATAACAAATAGACTTTGTAATGTACCTTTTTGTACGTATATGAGGTGGTACTTGAGGGACTTTAATTAATGAAGAATCTTCAACGCTTTTAATAATATTGGACATTTGCTTGATAACCTGAACTGGGTAACTACCAACAGAGGTTTCACCAGAAAGCATCACAGCATCTGCACCATCCATAACAGAGTTGGCAACATCGTTAACTTCTGCTCGTGTAGGCGTTAAACTGGAAATCATGGTTTCCATCATTTGGGTAGCAATAATTACAGGAATCCTGGCTTGTTTGGCCCTTAAAACCAGTTTCTTTTGAATTAAAGGCACTTCTTCAGCAGGAATTTCCACACCCAAATCGCCACGAGCCACCATTAAACCATCGCAATAGGCTACAATTTTATCAATGTTTTCTACAGCCTCAGGCTTTTCAATTTTAGCAATTATGGGGATTTTATGATCACTATGTTTACTGATCAACTCTTCCAATTGCATGAGGTCTTCAGCATGGCGCACAAATGAAAGCGCGATCCAATCTACTTTTTGTTCTATAGCAAAAAGGGCATCTTCAATATCCTTTTCTGTAAGTGCTGGTTGCGAAATATTTGTGTTTGGCAGGTTTACGCCTTTTTTTGAGCGCAAAGGACCTCCTTGAACAACACGCGCTTTGACTTCACTTTTCCTGTCGGAAGAAACCACTTCAAATATTAGTTTTCCATCATCCAACAGGATTCTTTCTCCTGGTTGAGCATCTTGAGGAAACTTATCATAGGTCATGTACACACGTTCTTTGGTGCCTTCAAAACGTTTTCCGGTAGCAAAAACAATTTCGTCCCCTTCGTTCATAAAAACCTCACCTTTCATATTTCCCACACGTAATTTAGGGCCTTGCAAATCGGCAAGAATGGCAGCATTGTAACCAAACGCATCGTTTAAATCACGTATCATTTCAATACGTTCTTTAACGTCGTTGTAATTGGCATGCGAAAAGTTTATTCTAAACACGTTAACACCTTCATCTAACATACCTTTTAATATTTCTTTGGTGCTAGTTGCTGGGCCTAAAGTGGCTACAATTTTTGTTTTCTTTCTTTTTAACATATGTATTTTCCGTGAAACGGTATTCTTTTTTAATTGAATATTAAATTGTTTTTTGATTTAAGAGGCTCCAGGTTAATTTGATACGCAGTAACTACTTGGGCAATCTCTTGTATGTTGTTAATGATTTTTAAGCTTTTATTTGTTGGAAATTGATCGTCGTTGATTTTCAATAAATAATTAACTTTTTTTAATTCTGGCAGTAAATAATAAGTTTCAATTATTTTTTCGGAATCTACAAATAAACCCTTATCAATACTTGTATTGGCAGATTCTATTTTGCACATATTTGAAACTAAATTCCAAGTAACAAGCTGTTTATTGTCCTCCCATTCATAAATGGAGTAAAAGGCTCGATTGCTAAAATCCAAATCTTTTTTTTTCCTTTTAAGTTGGATGTTTAATTTAGAGTTCAGTAAATAGGCCAATCTGTAATCTTCCAAGGATGTATGGATTCCTATAAGCGTAAAACCCTCATCGTCAAAAAAATCGTCCAAACTTAGTTTTTTTATTGCCATAACAAATTTCTTATGTAAATATAAGACATATCCTTTTCAATAAAGTTAAGTTAATTTAATCTTAACACTATTAAAGTAAAGAAAAAAAGCACTTAAAATTCTCGGGATATTTGTTTTTGGAACACAAAAAAGGCGCGCTTGGAAGCTTTTTCCTCAGCTTTCTTTTTGGACGTTGCCCTTGCTTTGGCGACCACTTTATCGTCTATAGAGAGCTTAACCGAAAAGTGTCTAATATCGTCGTTACCTGTATCTTCATACACGTGGTAATCGAACGTTTTCTTTTCTTTTTGGCACCATTCAATAAGCAAACTTTTGTAACTAATGACTTTACCTTCCAGTTTTTCAATATCCACATAAGGTATAATGACTTTTTTGTAGATAAATTTTTCGCAATATTTATAGCCTTTATCAAGGAATATAGCTCCTACCAAAGCTTCAAACAAATTGCCGTGAATGTTATCGCCAAATTGTCCTTTGGGAATTTTACTTTCAACTAAACTTATTAAGTTCAGGTCTCTTCCCAGTTCGTTCAAATGTTCGCGACTTACTATTTTGGAGCGCATTTTTGTTAAATAGCCTTCGTCTCCACTAGGTACTTCAACATAAAGGTGCGAAGCAATAACTGCTCCCAACATGGCGTCTCCTAAAAATTCCAAACGCTCATAATTTATGGTGTTGCCCTGGCTGTCCTTAATATTCATAGAACGGTGTGTAAATGCCGTTTTATAAAATTTTAAGGATTTTGGTTTAAAACCTAGGATTTTGTGGATAAACACAAAAAAATTCCCGTCATTTTTAGAACGGGAATTTAGTATGTTTCGAATGTTTTTCATTCGTTAGTTTAATCTAATTTTTTGAATAATACGCAGGCATTGTGTCCTCCAAAACCAAAGGTATTACTCATGGCTACTTTAACGTCGCGTTTTTGTGCTTTGTTTAATGTTAAATTTAATTCAGGATCAATATTTTCATCAACTACTTCATGATTGATTGTAGGAGGAACAACGCCATGTTCTATGGCCAAGATGGCAGCAATCGACTCGATAGCTCCAGCAGCTCCCAACAAATGTCCCGTCATGGATTTTGTTGAATTGATATTGATATGTTTTGCATGTTCACCAAACACTTCTGAGATGGCTTTTAATTCTGCAACGTCTCCAAGAGGTGTTGAGGTGCCATGAGTGTTGATATGATCAACGTCTTCAGGTTTAATGCCAGCATTATCCAAACAATTTTTCATTACAGCAATAACACCTATACCTTCTGGGTGTGGCGCAGTCATATGGTAAGCATCGGAAGATAATCCACCTCCTATCACTTCAGCATATATTTTTGCACCTCTGGCCTTGGCATGCTCATAGTCTTCAAGAATGATCGCTCCAGCACCTTCTCCCAATACAAAACCATCTCTGGTAGCATCAAAAGGTCTAGAGGCTGTTTCTGGGCTTTCGTTTCTTGTTGATAAGGCGTGCATGGCGTTAAAACCACCCATTCCAGCTATGGTTACAGCTGCTTCACTTCCACCAGTAACCACCACGTCACAATGTCCTAAACGTATATAGTTTAAAGCATCAATCATAGCATTTGCCGATGAAGCACAAGCTGATACAGTTGTATAGTTTGGACCCATAAATCCATGTTTAATGGAAATGTTTCCAGGGGCTATATCTGCAATCATTTTAGGGATAAAGAACGGGTTGAATCTAGGTGTTCCGTCTCCAGCTGCAAAGTTCAATACTTCGTCTTGAAAGGTTTCCAAACCACCAATTCCTGCTCCCCAAATAACACCAACCCTTAATTTATTGATGGCGTCCAGATCTAATTTGGAGTCTGCAATGGCTTCATCTGAAGCCACCATGGCATACTGCGTAAATCGATCCATTTTGCGCGCTTCTTTTCTATCAAGAAAATCGGTTGCGTTAAAGTTTTTTAATTCACAAGCGAATTTGGTCTTGAACTTTTCAGTGTCAAAATACGTTATAGGTGCAGCACCACTTTTTCCACTTTTAAGCGCTTCCCAATATTCGTCTTTGGTATTGCCAATAGGTGTTAGTGCTCCTAAACCAGTAATTACAACTCGCCTTAATTCCATAAGTTTTTGTGAATTATTTTGCTGCTTCTATATAAGAGATAGCTTGACCAACTGTTGCAATGTTTTCAGCTTGATCGTCTGGAATTTGGATATCAAATTCTTTTTCGAATTCCATGATTAATTCTACAGTGTCTAATGAATCTGCTCCTAAATCGTTTGTGAAGCTAGCTTCAGTTACAACTTCGTTTTCATCAACACCTAATTTGTCTACGATAATCGCTTTTACTCTTGATGCAATGTCTGACATAATCTTTTAATTTTAAGTTTTAATTAGTTGGCAAAAATAAAAAACTTTATTTTTAAAACACACCTTTAGCATAAAAATGTGCATGTAATTTACTAAATAACCTTGAAGTATTTTAATTTTACTCGCTAATTGTTAATATTTATTCTTTTTTGTTGAAATAATCAAATCATTTAATCTGTAAATAAAACAAGTATCATCGATATTAACAAACATTCCCTTAAATTTGAACCCTATGTCACCCATCTACGTAGCTTTATATAGTAGATTAATTTATTTTAATAGATGAAACGTATTGTAATTTTTGCTTCCGGAAGTGGAACAAATGCTGAAAACCTAATAACTTATTTTAAAAACAGGACACATGCGTCTGTTATTCAAGTATTAACCAACAATCCTCATGCCAAAGTTTTAGATCGGGCAAGAAACCTACAGGTTAGCGCTTTGTCTTTTAACAGAATAGCCTTTTCGCAAACAGATGATGTTTTAAACATTTTAAAAGCCAATGATCCAGATTTAATAGTGTTGGCTGGGTTTTTATGGAAATTTCCAGAATTTATTTTAAATGAGTTTCCCAACAAAGTAATTAACATTCATCCAGCACTTTTGCCCAAATATGGTGGAAAGGGTATGTATGGAAACCATGTCCATGAAGCTATAGTCAACAATAAAGAAACAGAAACAGGAATTACCATACATTATGTAAATGAACATTATGATGAGGGAGCCATTATTTTTCAAGCTAAATGCAAAGTTTTGCCTACTGATACTGCACAACATGTAGCTACCAATATTCATAAATTGGAAATGGAACATTTTCCGAAGGTTGTTGAAAAGTTATTAAAGTAGCTAAAATGTTGCGCTGAGCGAAGTCAAAAGCGCCTTATCAATAAATTAATACCGAAACTTGCATTTAAAGGATGTCCACTTAGCCTGCAATGATACAATGAGTAAGAAGAAAAAAAAATATTACACAGTTTGGAAAGGCCACAAAACAGGTGTTTTTGAGTCATGGCACGATTGCAAAGCACAAATAAAAGACTTTGAAGGAGCCCAATACAAATCTTTTGAAACTTTTGATGCTGCCAAAAAAGCTTTAAATGGCAACTATAAAGACTATATAGGTAAAAACAAGAAGTTCAGTTCCAGTCTTACTGAAGATCAACTTAAAAAAATAGGTCAACCCAACTACCATTCCATTTCTGTGGATGCTGCCTCTAGCGGAAACCCTGGAAAAATGGAGTATCGAGGTGTGGATACCAAAACCAAAAAACAGCTTTTTATTCAAGGACCATTTGAAGAAGGCACCAATAATATTGGCGAATTTCTCGCCATAGTTCACGGATTGGCTTTTTTAAAACAACATAACAGTGACCGTATTATTTATACAGACTCCAAAACAGCCATGAGTTGGGTAAAAAAGAAATCATGCAACACCAAATTGGAGCGAAACCAAAAAAACAAAACACTTTTTGAGCTGGTAGATAGAGCTGTAAACTGGCTTAAAGAAAACAATTACACCACAACTATTGTTAAATGGGAAACGAAAGCTTGGGGCGAAATCCCAGCTGATTTTGGCAGGAAATAACTTTCACTTTAAAATTAGAATGTACGCTAAACCTTTATTGCTTTACAATGCGTTTTATCAATTTAGTTTTACCTGAATAAATTTGTAACATGTACACGCCATTAGAAAGTGAATTCAGGTTTAATTCTTGCGTATTAGCGTTTTCCATTACTTTCTTACCTAGTATATTATAAAGCTCTACTTTATCAATATCATAGTTGGTTTTAATCGTTAATTTATCTGATGTTGGATTAGGATATACTAGCAGCTCATTGTTTATAGTTTCATCAGTAATAGATAATGTCCCTGAAGATTCTACGAGAATATTATCTAGATAGAGTGCTTGCCCATAATTACCCATATTTACAAAAGCTATAAGAAGATTATCTGAACCATCATAAGCAGACAAATCTACAGTTTTGGTAACCCATTGTGAGGCATTTGGCACAAAGAAGCCAGATTCATCCGGTGCAGTGGCCAATGCAGAACCATTTTCAGAATAAAGAGTAGTGTATGTTACTCCACAATCTGTAGAGACTCTTAACTCTAAACCGTCATAAAAAGTTTCATTAAATCTGGCGTAAGCTACATCAAAAGAAAGGTTAGAACCTGCTTGAATAGATAAATCTACAACTACTTCTAAGAAACTTTCGGTATCTCTAGTATCATTATTATAATTGTCCATAATAACACTTGACCCTATACCAACATCTTGAAAAGCGTTGGCATTGGCATCATAAGTCCAATCGGTTCCATAGGAAGGTTCTGCATAAACAACCATATTATTTGGTAAATTTCCTGCTTGAAAATCTTCGGAATAAGGAAGACTTACAACGGTTCTAGGTTGACTAGTAATTGTTAAAATGTCATTTTCTGTACATACATCTACGCTACCGTTTGGCATTTCTGTAAACACTTGCAAGGTTAAAGGGCTATCTGCTGCTACTAAAACTTCTGGCAAGGTGACCAATTCTGATTGATTCTGATTAAGATTTCCAAACCAGTTATAGGTTTGAATAGCTTCTGAATTAACTTGATAATTGATAGCTAAGCTTGTTAATGGTATACTACTTTTATTTAGTATGCTAACTTTAGGGTTTACAGAACTGTCACAAAAATAACTGCCAGGTATAGTTATGTTTGATAGTTCTGAGTTGTTTTGATTACAAGGTGAATAAGCTCCATCTAAAGAAGTAATATCATAATTATTAGGATTTAGCCAAGGTTCTAAATTATTACTGCTTGTACTTCCATGATAAGCTATATTACCATAATAATCAGAACCTGAAGTGTCTGAACAAAAGGAGCTTCCGCCCCATAACGTTCCTATAAGATGTCCGTTATTATTAAACAAACCAGAACCTGAAGAACCTCCTTCTGTAACACCATGACCGTTAGTAGTGGCACTCCATTGCACTTCTCTACAGGACTGAACTTCTGGAATAGAAGTAATAGACGCTGTCCCATTAAAGGTAGATATTTTTTTAATATCACCTGCTGGGTGATGAATACCGTATCCGCCTGTAAAATCATCTTCAGAGATATCCCAGCCAGCATAAAACGTATTATAAGATTCTGGAATGAAACTACTAAGTTGTAATAACGCCCAATCTGCACCATTATAACTTGCTAATGATGTGGCTCCTGTTAGGGTTTGAGTAGGTATATCTGCTTCGGTAGCATTGCTACAACTAGAACTTTGGTAATTAAAGTAAAAAACCCATTGATTTAAGTCGCTACTGCTACTACCATTTACACAATGAAGCGCAGTTAGTAAATATGGTGTACAGTCAAAGTTTGTATTATTCATCACTGTACCAGAACACCAAGCAGTAGAACCGCCTTCTACAACTAAAATTTTTACAGACGCATCTCTTTGTTCTGTTTTACCATCGCCTTCTGGTGAGCAATTTACGTTAACTTCACAAGCACCAGAACTACCATAATCTGAAGCGTCTTTAGGGTTATTAACCATTCTATACGCATGATTAACACCAGAAATATGCAATCTTCCTTGGTTTTTAACAGCTGCTGGTTCAAAATATTCAACTATAATATCTTCGTCATAAATAAGTGCTGTAGCAAAAACATTTTTTTCTGAATTGTTATGCGCACCAAAACCACCTAAAACCTCTGTTTTATCTAGATTATAGATATGTAATGTTGCTCCATCTGGCATGTAAAAATCATCAAAATATAGATTAGTTGCTTTAGCATTTTGAGGTTGTATATGCACTCTCCATAGTCTATCACCATTAGTTAGCGTTTCCCAAACACCTTGATCGAAGCCAATATTTGTTTGAATAATAATTCCAAATCTAGTGGCTTTTTCGTTTTTTGCATCTTCAATAAGATCTTCTGCAGTTATTTTTTCTAAATCAATATCTTCTAATTTGATTAGAGGAACTTTTGTTTGTTCTAACTTTGTATTTAAAGAGCTTTGCAACGGATAAGATGGGTTGCTGATTTGTCCCCAAGCATTGAAAACAAAAAATATACTAATTAATAATACAAATGAACTGGAATTGAATATTTTTTTCATGATGCAGACTTTATTCTATTTTTTAATAAGCATTTTAGTCACTTTAAAGTTTTTAGAAGAAATAATTACCAAATAGGTACTTTGGTTAATTTTTGATAAGTCTACTGTGTATGATTCTTGATTTTCTTCAAAACGAATAGTTTTAACCAGCCTACCTGTTAAATCAAAAAGTTCAAATTTTTCTATTTTCTGATGTGTATCATTTTTTATAGTGACGATACTTTCTGCTGGATTTGGAAATATGGCAATTTTGGCGTTGCTGAAAAGATTGTCATCTAAATTTAATGTACTGCCTTCAATTTCATAAGCTCCTACATCAATAGCATTTCCTAAGAGTCTATTATCACCTTTAATATCCAAGCTTAATGGATTAAAGTTTGAATTTCCAGCATCTACTAAAACAGCATCTGGTATTTGAATAAGTCCGTCGTCTTCAGTTTTCCATAAGCCATCATCACCCATAGCATTACTGGTGTTAACAAACGGATTAGAATTAAGAATAGTAAAACCAGTACCTCCATAAGTAGCTGAAAAATTATGAGAACTATTACCGTTTTCAGCACTATTAAAATATGTGATATCAGTTCCATTATTAAAAAACACAGAATTGTATATTAATGGTGATGCAGACGTGAAATTGAATATACCGCCTCCGCCACTTGGTGCAGAATTACCAGCAATAGTCAGGTTTATAAGTGTAGGACTAGATTGTGTGTTGTGCATTCCGCCGCCAGAACCTGATGTGTTACCTGAAATTATTGAGTTGATAAATCTAGAATGTGAATTATTTTGATTGTATATTCCTCCTCCTGCAAAAGAGGATACATTGTTTGCAATAACCATATTTTGAAAAGTTGGGCTAGAATTTATATTATAAATACCTCCACCATAATTCTTTAATAGAGGTACAGAATTTATGAAATAGGTGCCTGTTCCATTGGCATTTCCATCATTAACAATAAATCCATCAACAACCGTGTCTGCTGTTAAACCCTGAGTAATAAGTACATGATATACATTATCAGAATTTGAACTACTGCCAATATTACCACTTAAAATAGTAGGCGTATTTACATCAAATTCTCCCGTTGACGTATTGTAGCTACCTTTAAGAATTATGTCTTGATCAATTAAAAAGTAGTTTTCTCTGCTTGTATTACAACCAGAACATTCTCTAGATGAATTTGGTTTATAAGTTCCTCCTGCAACACGTATTTCTGTAATATTATTACAAGCTTTTGCTTCTATAAGTGCATCGTCTAAAGAAATTAATGCATCTGTCCAATTAGAACCATTATTTGCACCAGAAGCATTTGCGTCTACATAAATTACTCCAGAAGGATAGGTAAAGCAATCGTTATATTCATAAGCTCCAACATCAATCACACCATCATTAAATCTTCCGTTACCAGATATATCTATAGTAAATAAGTTGTAAGTATTATCACCTGCGTTTATTAACGGGCTGTTAAGACTAGGAAACAATCCATCATCTAGAGTTCCTGGGATAAAATCATCACCTATAAAATTTACAGCATCTATAAATGGGCTTTCTAAAAGAGACTCAAAACCATTTGCTGTATAATTTTCAGAATAATTATTAGAACTATTGTCATTTGTTATGGTTAAGTAGTTTATTATGTCTGAACCATTATTGTATAAAACCGAGTTGTGGAATGTTGGAACAGTACTTTCATCAACATTATGGTCATTATAAACACCACCACCTTCAATAGCTGTATTACCATAAATAGTATTATTTATGATAGTTGGACCAGAAAAATAATTGTATAGCCCGCCTCCATTTCCGTTAGAATGATTATTAGCAAATACTGTATTTACTAATTGTGGTGATTCAAACATATTTATCATGCCGCCGCCGCCATTATTGGCCGAATTATTATACAAAAAGACATTACTGAATATGGCGTTTGACATATCATTATAGACACCACCACCATTGCCTTGATACGGTAGATTTGAAAAAGACGCTATTGAAATATTTGTACTTCCACTAGCGTTTCCGTTTTGAATTACAAAACCATCTATAATGGCTTGATCGGTTAACCCTTGTGTCATAAATACATGAAACACATTATCAGTTATGTCTCCTACAACACCTAAATCGCCATCTAAAATTGAAGGATTGTCATAATCTTGTTCATCTGTTAAAGGGTTATAACTACCTCTTAATTCAAAATCAGTATTCATCAAAAAATAATATTCACGTTCTGACGAGCAATTTTCACAGTCTATACTTGTGCTAGGATAATAAGTCCCAGAAGCTACTCTTATTTCATCAATATCCATACATTTTTGAATAGCCAAAGCTTCATCTAAAGTTTTAAAAGCTTGACTCCAAGAATACCCATTACCTGTTTCTGTTGGCGAATTAGCATCTACATAAAGGGTCGTAAAAAACGAAGAGTAAGGTTCTATAGTAACCGTAACAGTAACACTATCCGATTCATTAGTAAGCGTATTTGTAACTGTCAAAATAACCTCATTCTCACCAACATCTTGACAACTAAACGTTGTTTTATCTAGATTGTATATAAAACAATCACTAAAAGTACCTGTGTCTATAACATCTTGTGGTGTTATGGTAACATGCCCTGTGTTATCTAACCATCTGGTAATATCATGTCCGTAAGCGGTTGGTGTAGCTGTAATGGTATAGTTTAGATAAAACACACGTTCATTTCCTGAAGTATCAGAAGCTCTAACCTCTTTTACAATAGTCTCTCCTACATCACTACACGTTACGGTAAAAGATTCTGCTTGTTGTATACTTGGGCTATACACCGAACAATTATCTACAAATGTTAGTGCAGGTGGATTGATATACATTGACGAGCTGTTTCCTAAATCGATAATCCCAAAAGTTGGTGAAGAAATGAGACTGTGAGATTCCCAACTAAGTCCCGGAGCATGGTCATCAGTAACTGAAACCCAAGACGTACAGGTACTTGTGTTACCCATTGCATCTGTAACAGTAAGTATCACCTCTGTTTCTCCTAAATCTTCACAGGTGAATTCTGTTTTAGAAGCAGACCTGCTTGCAATTACTCCATTATCTGTAGAACCTCCATCAATATCATTAGGGTTAATGTATGCTTGTCCAGAAACACCTTGCCCTAAGTTGATTTCTTCATCTATTCCTGTGTAATAATTATCATAACCTAGTGTAACACTTGTATCTTGGCAAACCGCATTAGGGTTTTCTACATCGTAATTAACACGATAGTGGATAAAACCATTTTGTGGGTTATTTACATAATACCCTTCAAGCATTACTGTATCTAAAAGGTTGGATAAAAGGTATGACGAGCCACCACCACCACCACGTTCTCTATCTCCAGCACCACCACCATCGAATCCGCCGCCACCGCCACCGCCGCCAAAGGAATCCCACATGACCTCAGTACAGTAACTACCATCATTTAGAGGTACGTCCATAAGCCAAGGGCTACCGGCCCCACCACCACTGTAACCAGAGCCTCCCCGGCTAATATCTTTAGTTTCAACTGTTGGACATGGATAGTCAAATGGTGTTTCAGGATTAGGATTGCAATCATACCAACTTTGATAAGTAAAAATATCGCTTGGATGGTATCCACCTTGACCTCCTTCTTCTGCAGATTTTCCTATAATGTATTCTGAATGAATTGCTGATGACTGATTATTAGGGTTTGCTGTAATTCCACCACCACCTCCTGCATAAACAGCTAAATAACTGCTGGATTCTCCTAATATGTTCAAAAAAGTAAATTTACAATTTTCACCTGATGTACCATTAATACCATATTTAGGAGGATTAAGAATAGTACAATCTGAACCGTGTCCACTTCTGCTTACGCCTCCTGGTCTACCATCTGATTGATAATTTTCAACAGCGCAACCACCACCACCACCACCGGCTATTGCTATTAAAGAATTATTATGATCTAAAATGGCTGTTGAAGCTCCCCCGCCACCACTTGCAGATACACCATGGGTGTCGCTTTCCCCGCGTTTGCCCTGATAAAACGTGAGAGTTTCTCCTTGATTTTCTTCTGTTATGGGCATTGTAAAAATCACTGTACCTCCTTCACCTCCTCGTGCTGTATGACTAGTAAATGCATTTTCCCAAGTACCAGTACCACCATCACCTCCTTTTAAGGTGAAGGTTACGCTTACAGCTCCAGAACTTAGCATAGGAAGTGTAGCCGAAGCCTTAGACCTAGTTCTAGGGTTAGGGTCTGAAAATGTAATATAGGTTATCTCATTACTAGTTAACTCCCCATTTGGTGTTAATGTTTCAGTTTGAGAAAACCCCAATAGGGTGAATAGAAAAAAAGAAAAAATTAAAGTAGCTTTATTTTTCATGGCGATAGATTAAGTAGAATTACCACAAAAGTAAAGATGAAAAACACTTAATAAAATAAGTATTAAACGCAGATATTACGTAGGGTACGTAGCAGTATAAAAAATACGTACCACACTTATTATTTACTAGAAATACGTATTCCAAAGTTTCTTCTTGCAGACTAATTTTGCATGAGTTAAATCAATAAATCAATTACCATGAAAAACAAATACTTTTTATTCTATTTAACAGTAATATTTCTATCTTCAAAAAATATTCAGTCTCAAAATATTGTAGACACGTACCCTATCTTAAACGCTACAAATGTTCCAACAAATACGAATCCACATATAACTTTTGATTTGGAAATAGATGCCTCAACATTTAGTTTAATTAACCTTAATGTTTTTGGATCTTTTACAGGAAAAATATCAGGAACTCTTTCTGGAGTTGGCACAAACACCATAACCTTTAATCCTGATCAGGATTTCAAACCTGGTGAACTTATCTTTTTATCAGCAAGCACTGCATTAGGAAATTATACGACTACTTTCTCAATAATTGGCGGGATAAGTTCGGCAAATTTTGATAATGGAGACAAGATTATAACGAATAATGCTTCTAGGGCATTTGCTGTATTTGCTGCCGATTTAGATAATGATGGAGATATAGATGTGCTTTCTGCTTCCATTAATGATGACAAAATAGCTTGGTATGAAAATGATGGCAATGGCAACTTTGGGCCACAGCAAGTAATATCTACAGCATTAGACGAGGCCTGGGCTGTATATGCAGCTGATTTAGACAATGATGGCGATATGGATGTTATATCAGGGTCTAGATTGGACAATAAAGTGGCTTGGTATGAAAATGACGGTAACGGAAATTTCGGACCACAACAAATTGTTACAACATCTGCTAGTTACATAAGAAGAATACATGTTAGTGATATTGATGGTGATGGTTTTTTGGACATTTTATGTACGCCATCTAGTTCTAGTGGGATGTACTGGTTTAAAAATAATAATAACGGCATATGGTCTCAAGAATTAATCTCTGCTGGTACAGCGGCTTTAATTCGTGCTGCAGACATGAATAATGATGGCAAAATGGATATTGTTTATGTTACAGACCGTGCACGTTTGCGTGAGCAAATTGAAGGGAATGCCTTTGATTTTCCATACGCCGTATCACCTGGTTCTTTATCTATTTTTGGTTTAGACATTACAGATTTGGATGGCAATGGTTACCAAGATGTCGTTATAGCTACTAGATATAATGGTATTCATTGGATTAAAAACAATGGCAATAGCAACTTTGAACCCATGCAAGAAATTACAACTGTAACGGAAACAGATTTTGCTTACGGTGTATATGGCAGCGATTTAGATGGCGACGGCGATATGGATGTCGTTTCTGCTTCATCAAATGATCATAAAATAGCCTGGTATGAAAATGATGGCTTAGGAAACTTTGGTCCACAACAAGTAATAACAACAAATGCTATTGGTGCTAGAAATGTATATACCGCAGATTTAGATGGTGATGGTGATTTAGATATCATATCTGCTTCAGGAAGTGACAATAAAATAGCTTGGTATGAAAACACAAACAGCACCCTAAATACTAGTGATGTTGATACATTTTATCAATCTATATCTCTATACCCAAACCCAGCTAAAAACGAAATAACAATAAAAACAAAGGACAGCTCATTAATAGAAAACATAGATATATACGACATGTCTGGGCGTTTAGTAATGAGCATATTGGGTAATCATGCAAGTGATATCAAGATTGATTTATCTAACTTAAATGCTTCAACCTATTTTATTACAATAAAAAATACCACACATCAAACCATAACCAAAAAAATAGTTGTGGAATAAAAAATAACAAACACCAGTTATCTATATTTGTAACTGGTGTTTCGCTTACAGGCCAAGAACAATTTCTTTGTGAGACCGTATCCAATCTAGAAGCGTATTGCTTACTGGTTCCAACTCCAATTTTGCAATAATATTTGTTCGGTGTTTATCAACTGTTCGTTTAGATATGCTTAATATATCGCAAATCTCTTGTGACGTTTTCTCTTGCGATACAAGCCTAATTATGGTTCTTTCAGAAGGCGTAAGAAGTGCTATTTTTCGCATTTCATTTTCGGTTTGCAATTCAAAATCTTCATTAAAAGAATTACTGTAATAATTATTGCCTCGCATAACTTGTTCTATACAATGTTTTATATCTTTTAGACTATCTTCTTTTAGTAAATAACCATGAACACCTACTTTTTTAGCCTGTAAAACAAACCCTTTTTCTTTGTGGTAAGACATAATGATGTACCGCGTTTTTATATCTTGTTCCTTTAAACGCTTTACTACTTCAAACCCACTTAAAAAAGGCATTTCTATATCTAAAAATGCGATATCAGGTTGCTTTTCTACAATAAGCTCTATAGCTGAAGTTCCATTTTTTGCTGTACCCAATACAGAATAACCTGCTTGTTCTAGCTCTTGCTGAAGCCCTTTTAACATCATAGGATGGTCGTCTGCAATGATTAAAGAAATGTTAGATTTGAGCATATCTTACTTTTGTTCAAAAATAATTAAAAAGACCTTATTTTATAAGATCACTTTCACTTTTGTTCCTTTATTTGGTTGTGACTCTATAATCAGTTTGGAATGAATAATTTTACATCGTTCTTGTATCGATTTTAACCCTAAACTTTTATTAGTTTTTAAAGCTTTATTAAAATTAAAACCTACTCCATTATCTTTTATTGTCAACATAACATTATTATTTGACTTTAGAACTTCAACCCATACTGATTTGGCTTTTGCGTGTTTTAAAATGTTTTGTAAAACTTCCTGGAGTATTCGGTACAAATGCAAGGCTTCATCATCACTTAACATATCATCTACAAACCCTATTTCAGTTGTAAAGAACACATCAGAGTTTTCATCAATAGAATTAATTAATTGTTGTGTCGCCTCTGAAAATCCTAAACGCTTTAAAACTACTGGATATAGATTATGAGATATTGCTCTAATGCTAGATAGTGTATCTGCAGCTAATTCGTGAAACGAACTATCGGGTAAGGTATTTGCTTTTCTTGTTAGTAACATTAATTGTTGCCCTACACTATCATGGAGTTCCATGGCAACTTTGTTACGCTCTTGCTCTTGAGACTCCATGATCCGTTGGGTTAAGTTTTCTTGTAATATTTGCTGTTTTTTGGCAAAGCTTCTAGACCTTAAAACAACTATGATTATAAAAGTAATCACTAAACCAAAGCCACCAAACCATAACCATTGCGTTTTAAGTTTGTCCTTTGTGTGCAATAATTCTATATCTCTTTGTTGTGTCTGAATTTTTAAATCTCTTTTTTCGGTTTCGTACAGTGTTTGATAGTAACTAAGCACTCTTAGTTTTTGAACATTGGAAATAGAGTCTTTTAAATTTGTAAAATTCTCATAATGTTTAAGAGCTTTTTCTCTATCACCTAAAGCTTTATAAATTTTTGATAAAAAATGTTCTGCTTCTTGTATTTCTTCATACGCATGACTCTGTTTTTTTTTATTCAAATAAGCTAAACCATAATTTTTAGACGCTTGGTAGTTTTTTTTAGCAAAAGCCAATCGCATTTTTGCGTCCAAATAAAAAGATTCATTATAACCAGAGAAAAAATTAGAGTCTAACTCAATCTCTTTGATTAGTTTTTCAGATTTTGCAATACTATCATTATCAGCATAAGCAGCAGCCAAACCCAATTTTAAAACAGGTAGAAAAAAGTTTTTATACTCTGAAGTTTCATTAGCATGAAGCGCTTTTAATAAATAATTAATACGTTTTTTTTGATGTGATGTTTTATTGGCACTGGCGGCAGCATTATAATATACACTAGGTAAACTTGGGTAATTTTTATATTGATTTGCAAGTGTTATTAATTCGTTTCGTTCTTGCTCTTCATCTTCATAAAACCCATTTTTACCGTATAAAATGGTTATGGAGTTTTTGGCATTTATCCAGTTTAAAGTATCCTTGCTTTTTTTAAAATAGGCAATGGCTTCTTGTAGCTCAATTGAAGCCTTGCCAAATTCTCCTGTATCTACATATACAATGCCTTTTCCAAATTTAGAAAGCCCTTTTAGAGATACGTTATTATTGGCGTAAAAAAAGGCACTGTCATAGTTTATAATAGATTCTTCAAATTCGCCTAAATAGTAGTACAAATCTGCAACTTCAAAATAAAATTTGCTAACAATGTCTTTGTTTTTTACAAATTGCAACAGTGTTTTTGTATTAGATATTAATGTTTTGCCTTTCTCTTTTGTATTAGTTTCATAATTATAATATCTAATAAGATTAGCGGTATGTTTTACAGCGATATCATATGCTTTTATTTTTTTGGCTAATCTAATAGTTTCAATTAACAAAGAATCATTTTTCACATTGTTAACACTTAAACTATCAAGTTTTGAGAGCCTTGAGTTTTCTATTTGGTTATTTTGGGAAACAACCAAATAGCTGTAAAACAAAAACATACAAAAACTCAAAACTACTTTTGGTTTTTTAATCATAAGGATCTTTGAGAAAAGAGATAAATATAACCAATTTTTAATTGTTGAAAAACACCTTAAGTCATAAAAATAAAGGTCTTTAAATGTTAGTCATAATTTTAATGACTAAAATTAATTCGGTATATAGCAACTAAAAACCTTATATTTGCACCAAATTTTCAAACCTCAATATGAGCAAATTAGTAATAGTAGGAACAGTAGCTTTTGATGCGATTGAAACCCCTTTTGGAAAAACTGACAAAATTCTTGGAGGAGCAGCAACCTTTATAGGGTTGGCAGCTTCGCAATTTAACGTGGATGCATCTGTGGTTTCCATAGTTGGAGGCGATTTCCCTCAAGAATATTTAGACCTTTTGGTAAATAAAAATATCGATATTTCTGGTGTGGAAATAGTAAAAGAAGGAAAAACTTTCTTTTGGAGTGGGAAATATCACAACGATATGAATTCTCGCGATACCTTGGCTACAGAACTGAATGTGCTTGCAGATTTCAATCCAGTGGTTCCAACAAATTACAGGGATTCTGATATTGTCATGTTAGGAAACTTACATCCCAACGTCCAATTGAGTGTTTTGGAACAAATGAACACCAAACCAAAACTGGTTATTTTGGACACGATGAATTTCTGGATGGATTGTGCTTTGACAGAGTTGCTGAACGTAATAAGTAAAGTAGATGTAATAACCATAAACGATGAAGAAGCGCGTCAATTAACAGGAGAATATTCATTGGTTGTCGCAGCTAGAAAAATACATGGAATGGGTCCAAAGTACGTGGTGATTAAAAAGGGGGAACATGGTGCTTTGTTGTTCCATAAAGACAATGTGTTTTTTGCTCCGGCCCTACCTTTAGAAGAAGTGTTTGATCCTACAGGAGCAGGAGATACTTTTGCTGGAGGTTTTGCAGGTTATTTGGCAAAAACAGAAGACGTTTCTTTTGAAAACATGAAAAACGCTGTTATTTACGGCTCAACCTTGGCATCCTTTTGTGTTGAAAAATTTGGTACTGAGCGCATGACAGATTTAAAAAGCAAGGAGGTGCATCAACGTTTGCAAGAATTTAAAAATTTAACACAATTCGATATCGAATTAACATAAACAAGCGCGCTCACAATTGAGCGCGTTTTTTGATTATATTTTTCATTACGGTAAACCTGTCTTACGGTAAACAGGAACATGAATACTAAAAACAAACAACAACTACAACATAAATTACAATGAGCGATGCTTTAAAACATGAATGTGGAATTGCCCATATTAGGCTTTTAAAACCTTTAGAATTTTATCATAAAAAGTATGGAACAGCTTTTTACGGTGTGAACAAAATGTATCTCATGATGGAGAAACAGCACAATCGTGGTCAAGATGGTGCAGGTTTTGCCAGCATTAAATTAGATACCAAACCTGGAGAAAGATACATAAGTCGTGTACGCTCCATAGCGCAACAACCCATTCAAGATATTTTTGCTCAAATTAACGAACGCATCAATAAAGAAATGCTTGAGCATCCAGAATATAAAGATGATGTTGCTAAGCAAAAAAAGCACTTGCCATATATAGGCGAAGTGCTTTTGGGTCATGTAAGATATGGCACCTTTGGAAAGAACAGTGTGGAAAACGTACATCCGTTTTTAAGACAAAACAACTGGATGCACAGAAATCTTATTGTAGCTGGAAATTTCAACATGACCAATGTAAATGAGTTATTTGATGGATTGGTTAGAATAGGACAGCATCCCAAAGAAATGGCAGATACTATAACCATTATGGAAAAAATAGGACATTTTTTAGACGATGCCGTTGCAAAAAAATACAAACAACTTAAAAAGGAAGGTTATAGTAAAATAGAATGTTCACCTTTAATTGCCGAGCGATTGAATGTGGCAAAAATTTTAAAACGTGCTTCTAAAAACTGGGATGGTGGTTATGCCATGGCTGGACTTTTAGGTCATGGAGATTCCTTTGTGTTAAGGGATCCAGCAGGAATAAGGCCAACTTATTACTATAAAGACGACGAAGTTGTGGTTGTAGCTTCAGAACGTCCCGTAATCCAAACGGTTTTCAATGTGGCTTTTGAAGATGTAAAGGAGCTGGAGCCAGGTCATGCTATCATTACCAAAAAATCTGGTGATGTGTCCATTAAAAAAATCATTGAACCTTTAGAGAGAAAAGCATGTTCTTTTGAACGTATATATTTTTCAAGGGGAAGTGACGCTGAAATATATCAAGAACGTAAAAAATTGGGAAAACTATTAATGCCAAAAGTTCTTGAAGCCATTGATAACGACACTAAAAACACGGTGTTCTCTTATATTCCAAATACAGCAGAAACCTCTTTCTTTGGAATGATAGAAACGGTTGAAGAGCATTTAAACAAAAAGAAAACACAAGCAATATTGAATGGCAATGGTGGTTTGTCTGCAGAAAAAGTAACAGATATTTTAAGCGAAAGACCTCGAATTGAAAAAATAGCCATTAAAGACGTTAAATTAAGAACCTTCATCACGGAAGACAGTAGTCGTGACGATTTGGTGGCTCACGTTTACGATGTTACCTATGGTGTTATTAAACCAACAGATAACCTAGTTATTATAGACGACAGTATTGTAAGGGGAACAACGCTTAAAAAGAGTATCATAAAAATGATGGATAGATTGTATCCTAAAAAAATCATAGTGGTTTCTTCTGCACCTCAAATTCGTTATCCTGATTGTTATGGTATAGACATGGCAAGACTTGAAGATTTAATTGCTTTTAGGGCCATGTTGGAGTTGCTGGAAGAAAACAACAAATACCATTTGGTACAAGAGGTTTATGAAAAATGTAAAGCACAGGTACATTTAGAAGACAAGGACGTTAGAAATTTTGTAAAAGATTTATATTCTGAGTTTTCAGATGAGGCCATATCCAATAAAATTGCAGAATTGATCTCAGACGATACTGTAAAAGCAGAAGTTGTTACCATTTTTCAACCTGTGGAAAATTTGCACAAAGCTTGTCCTAAAAATTTAGGGGATTGGTATTTTACAGGAAACTATCCAACCGTAGGAGGTAATCGTGTGGTTAATAGGGCTTTTATTAATTTCTATGAAGGGAATAAAGAACGTGCGTATTAATTTCAAGACTAGGGTTAAATCATTAATTTTAAACGGTTTGTCTATTAAAAACATACTTTTAACTGATAAATATGCATTTCGTCTAAAAATTTAAAAACATTAAATAAAATAAAACTACATTAGATGTACCATAACATAAGTAGGTTAAGTTCATGGTAGATTTGGGGCAAAAAAAGGTGAACTTTCGTTCGCCTTTTTTTATTTTCTTCTTTTCAGTTTTAAGGCAAAAAAAATATCTTCAACTTCATATTTAAGGGGATTTTACCCTTAAATAATTAATATATCCTCTTTTAGCCTAATTTATAAGCCGTTTATCTATTTATTTTTTTTAAGAGTAACGACCATTCTATATTTGGCCTACCATAACATAAGTAGGTTAAGTTTATGGTAGATTTGGGGCAAAAAAGGTGAACTCTCGTTCACCTTTTTTCATTTGATACCTACAAAGGCAGGTATCTTACAAACTGAAAGATAGAATTTTATTCTACCAAATGTCTCTTATTAAAAACAAGCTAAAAAAAAAGCAAACCCAACTTGGGTTTGCTTTTTTTTTAAGTCATCTAAACTTATTTTGCTTCTGCATAACGTCTTTCAACCTCGTTCCAGTTAATAACGTTAAAGAAAGCATTGATATAATCTGGTCTTCTATTTTGATAGTTTAAATAATAAGCATGTTCCCAAACATCCAATCCTAAAATTGGTGTGCCACCACAACCTACTCCGGGCATTAGGGGATTGTCTTGGTTTGGTGTAGAGCAAATCTCCACTTTTCCACCTTTATGAACGCATAACCAAGCCCAACCAGAACCAAACTGGGTTGCAGCAGCTTTGCTAAAAGCGTCTTTAAAGGCATCTACATTGCCATATTGGGCAACAATGGCATCTTTTAAATCTCCAGACAAATATCCTTTACCTTCAGGATTCATAACTTCCCAGAAAAGGGAATGGTTATAGAAACCTCCACCATTGTTTCTAACAGCTTTGTTGTTCATGTCCAGGTTAATAAGGATGTTTTCAATGGTTTTCCCTTCTAAATCTGTGCCTTCTATGGCGTTGTTTAAATTGTTTGTATAACCTTGATGGTGTTTGGTATGGTGTATTTCCATTGTTCGTGCATCTATATGAGGCTCTAAAGCATCATAAGCATATTTCAATTTCGGTAATTCGAAAGCCATAATATTTAAATTTTTAATTGTTAATATTTAATTCTTTCAAATTTACGTATAAATAGCAGCAATTAAAAATAATAAATACCTATCAAATCATTGATAGTTTTTATCTTGTGTAAAATTTTCTACTTTATGGATAAAAAAAGCTCTTTTTTGGTTTATAATGCTTCGGCAGGAAGTGGAAAGACTTTTACTTTGGTAAAAGCATATTTAAAAATTATATTAAAATCCCCTTTTTACGATACGTTTAAAAACATTCTTGCCATCACCTTCACCAATAAGGCAGCCAGCGAAATGAAAGAGCGTATTATTGATACGTTAAGGGTTTTTTCTTCTGAAAACATATTGGAGCATCCCAACGACATGTTTTTAATTATCTGTGAAGAGTTGAATATGTCTCCACAAGCCATTCACAACAAATCCAAACGTTTGTTAAATACCATTGTTTACAATTATGCTGCTTTTGATATTTCTACCATTGACGGCTTTACACACAGAATTATCAGAACCTTTGCGTATGATTTAAAATTACCTTTAAACTTTGAAGTCGAGCTGGATCAGGAAGCCCTGTTGAATGAAGCTGTGGACAGATTGATTTCCAAAGCCGGAACCGAAAAGGAACTTACCAACATATTAATAGATTTTGCAATAGAAAAAGCAGACGATGACAAAAGCTGGGATGTGTCCTACGATTTTAATAAAATTTCAAAACTCTTGGTTAGTGAGGAGGATTTGTTTTTTATAAATACACTAAAAAACAAGTCTTTAGAAGATTTTAAAGCGCTAAAAAACCAATTGCGAAACGATATATTGGCTACCGAAACCTTACTTGTTGGCCAAGCACAAGGAATCTTAACTTATATAGAAGAGTGTGGCTTACAGTTTGATGATTTTTCAGGCAGTTATTTACCAAAGCACTTTCAAAAACTGGCAAGCAAAAATTTTACTATTGGTTTTGATTCCAAATGGCAAGAAGAGATTGAGACCAGAACCTTGTACCCAAAAAGGGTTTCTGCAGATGTGGCAGCAACAATAGAAAACATACAACCTCAAATTGCAACCGTTTTCAACGATACCAAAAAAGCATTTTTTCATTATAAATTTTTAAAGGCTTTTTATAAAAATATCACACCTTTATCTGTTTTAAATGCCATAAACAAGGAATTGAATGCTTTAAAAAATGAACAAAATAAGGTGTTGATTTCAGAGTTTAACGAGCTGATAAGCAACGAGATAAAAAACCAACCTACACCATTTATCTATGAGCGTTTGGGAGAGCGATTTAAACACTATTTTATTGATGAGTTTCAAGATACTTCTGTGCTGCAATGGGAGAACCTAAAACCTTTAATGGACAACAGTTTATCTCAAGAAAACTTAAATAACGAAATAGGCTCTGTACTTTTGGTTGGAGACGCCAAACAAGCCATATACAGATGGCGAGGAGGGAAAGCTGAACAATTTATAGACCTATTCAATAAAACAGAAAAGCCTTTTCAGATTATTCAAGATGTTGAAAATCTGCCACAAAACTTCAGAAGTTTTCAGGAAATTTTAAAATTTAACAATGGATTTTTTGAGTATTTGTCCAACACTAAGTTTGGCAATGAAAATTATAAAAAATTGTACCAAGCATCCTATCAAGAAGTAACCAAAACCCAAGAGGGATTTGTTGGTTTGGAGTTTTTAAACATTCAAAAAGAAGATGATGCCCAACAATTGTATGCCGAAAAAACCCTGGAATGTATAAATAGATGTTTGGATAATGGCTTTTCTTACAGTGAGATCTGTATTTTGGTTAGAAAGAAAAAAGAAGGTGTTGCAATTGCCGATTATTTAAACGAACATCAGGTTCCTCTTATTTCTTCGGAAACCTTGTTGTTGAAATATTCAGAAGAAGTTAGCTTCATTGTAGATTTTTTAAAACTGATGGAACAGCCAAAAAACAACGACATTAAAATCCGGGTCTTGTATTATTTGGCAGAACGGTTTGAGGTTGAAGATAAACATGCATTTTTTGAGTCTTTTATTGAACTGGATTTAGCAGATTTAATCAACAAACTGGAAGAGTTTCAGATAAAATTAAACCATAATGAGTTGATGCAGCTGTCTTTGTTTGAACTTGCTGAAACCTTGGTAAGATCATTTAACCTGGTGCAAACGTCAAATGCGTATGTGCAATATTTCTTGGATTTTGTATTTGAATATTCTCAAAAGAAATTATCGGACCTATCCGGTTTTATAGAACATTTCGAAAAGAAAAAAGATACGTTAAGCATCGTTTCGCCTTCAGGGCAAGAAGCTGTGCAAATAATGACCATACATAAATCCAAAGGCTTGGAGTTTCCAGTGGTTATCTTCCCTTTTGCAGATTTGGATATTTATAAAGAAATTGAAGCTAAAGAATGGTTTCCTATTGACCAAGCAAGCTTTTGTGGATTTCCATACACTTTGCTGAATTTTAATAAAGATTTTGAAAATTTTGGCGATACGGGAAAGGAAATTTATCAAACCCATCGTTCAGAGTTGGAACTTGACAATATTAACCTGCTTTACGTGGCTTTAACTAGAGCAATGGAACAGTTGCACGTTATTTCAAAAAAAGACATCGGTAGCAAAGGCGAAGCTAACCAGAACACATATTCCGGATTTTTTATTGATTATTTGCTCCATATCAAGCTTTGGGATGAAAATCAATGGATATATCAGTTTGGAAACCCAATAAAAACTTCAGAAAAAAAGAAAGAAATCAACCTAACTTTAAAACAAACGGCGTTTATATCAACTCCCAAACATGAGCATCAAATAAAAATTGTTACCAATTCAGGGTATTTGTGGGACACATCCCAAAAAGAAGCCATAGAGAAAGGGAATTTGTTGCACCATATCATGTCTAAAATTAAAACGAAAGCAGATATTGATTTTGTAATGCATGACTTTATAAATGCCAACGTTATAACAGCCGATCAAGCCTTGGTTTTAAAAGAAGTTGTTTTAAATATTGTTGCACATGAAATTTTGGAGCCTTATTTTTTAACAGAAGATACAGTTTACAATGAACGCGATATCATTGGCAAGTCTGGAATCATGTATCGTCCAGACAGATTGATAATCAACAAACAAAACCAAGTAACCATATTGGATTATAAAACTGGCGCACCAGACAAGAAACACATTTTACAGCTGGAAGCATACAAAAATGTATTGATGGAAATGAGTTTTACAGTGCCTAAAAAAATACTTGTTTACATTAATGATGGGATAGAAGTAAAAGAATTTTAAATTTGTAAAAAAACAACCAAGACATGTACGGAAAAATCAAAGAACATTTAGAAAACGAAATACAGGAAATTAAGGACAGTGGATTATTTAAAACCGAACGCATTATAACCTCTGACCAAGGAGCGGAAATAACCTTGAACACAGGCGAAACAGTTTTAAACTTTTGTGCCAATAATTATTTGGGTCTATCGTCTCATCCAGAGGTGGTTCAAGCAGCAAAAGATGTTATGGATACACATGGTTTTGGGATGTCGTCGGTTCGTTTTATTTGTGGAACACAAGATATTCACAAAGAATTGGAACATAAAATTGCCGATTTTTATGACACAGAAGACACCATTTTATATGCAGCAGCTTTTGATGCCAATGGAGGTGTTTTTGAACCCTTGTTTGGCGCTGAAGACGCGATTATTTCAGACTCTTTAAATCATGCCTCCATTATAGATGGTGTAAGATTGTGCAAAGCAGCCAGATATCGTTATAAAAACAACGATATGGCCGATTTGGAGACTCAGTTAATGGAAGCCAATAAAAATGGTGCGCGATTTAAAATTATTGTTACAGATGGCGTTTTCTCCATGGACGGACTATTGGCTCCATTGGACAAAATATGCGATTTAGCAGAAAAATATGATGCTTTGGTAATGGTAGACGAATGCCATGCTGCAGGTTTTATAGGAAAAACAGGAATAGGCACCATTGAAGAAAAAAATGTGATGGGAAGAGTAGACATTATTACCGGAACCCTTGGAAAAGCACTGGGAGGAGCCATGGGAGGTTACACTACAGGCAAAAAGGAGATTATTGAAATACTACGTCAAAGATCAAGACCTTACCTGTTCTCAAACTCATTGGCACCTGCAATAGTAGGAGCTTCCATCAAGGTGTTCGATATGTTAAAAAACAACACTTCCTTAAGAGATAAACTAGAAGAAAACACCAAGTACTTTAAAGCAGGTATGAAAAAAGCCGGTTTCGATATCATAGATGGGGATTCGGCCATTGTACCAGTGATGTTGTACGATGCCAAACTAGCACAAACCATGGCAAATTTATTGTTAAAAGAAGGTATTTACGTTATTGGATTCTTTTTCCCAGTTGTTCCAAAGGAAAAAGCAAGAATAAGGGTTCAATTATCTGCAGCCCATGAAAGGGAGCATTTGGATAAGGCTATCAATGCCTTTATAAAAATTGGAAAAGTTTTAGAAATAATTTAAAAAATTTATACAAACAAGCAGATTTTAGGTAAATTATTCAATATTTTTCTATATTTGTCTTTGTTAATAACATTTAACAACTTACTTTTGCTTACAATTAACACTTAAAAATTAAATTTTTGAATATGAAAAATCTTAGCAGATTATTGTTCGCAATGTTGCTTATGTTAAGTTTTAGCAACATTAATGCACAAGATGAAAACAATCCATGGGCTATCAGTCTAGGAGTAAACGCCGTTGATTTCTATCCAACAGGAGAAGATGCTCCACTTGGTGATTATTTCGATGAGTATTTTAATGCTCGTGATCACTGGAATATCTTACCTTCATTATCAAGTCTTACAGTTTCAAAGTATTTTAGCAATGGTTTCTCTTTTGGAGTTACTGGGTCTATCAACAAAATTGAAAGTTGGGGAGATGCTGATGTAAGTGATATGTCTTATTACGGAGTAGATGGAACTGTTAAATATAGTTTCGCAAAATTAATTAATTCTAAAGTAGTTGAGCCTTACCTAGGAGTAGGTGGTGGTTACACTTGGGTAGACGAAATTGGAGCAGGAACCCTTAATGGTGCACTTGGTCTTAACTTATGGTTTACTGAAAATATTGGATTTACTTTACAAAGTACATACAAACATGCATTCGAAGATTATTTAGCTACACACTTCCAACACTATGCAGGTTTAACATTTAAATTTGGAGGAAAAGACACAGATGGAGATGGTATCTACGACAAAGATGATGCTTGTCCAGAAGTAGCTGGTTTAGCTGAATTTAACGGTTGTCCTGATACTGATGGAGATGGTATTGAAGATAGCAAAGACGAATGTCCAAATGAAGCTGGTTTAGCTGAATTCAATGGATGTCCTGATACTGATGGCGACGGAATTCCTGATAACAAAGATAACTGCCCTACAGTTGCTGGTCCTAAAGAATTAAACGGTTGTCCTGATGCTGATGGTGATGGAATTGCTGATAAAGATGATAAATGTCCAAACGAAGCTGGTCCTGCTGCAAACAATGGATGTCCTTGGCCAGATAGAGATGGAGATGGTGTTGCTGATAAAGATGATTTATGTCCAGACAAAGTTGGAACAGTTGCTAACCAAGGTTGTCCAGAGGTAACTGAGGCAGTACAGAAATCATTAAATGCCTATGCTAAAACTATCTTATTCGACACTGGTAAATCTTCAATTAAAGAGCAATCAGCTGAAGTGTTACAAAACATTATTGGAATCTTAAAAGAGTATCCAAATGCTAAGTTCAATATTGAAGGTCATACAGACAGCGTAGGTAGCGAAGCATTAAACATGAAGTTATCAAAAGAAAGAGCTAGTTCTGTAATGAATTACTTAATTTCTAATGGTGTTGCTTCTAATAGACTTACTCACGAAGGTTATGGAGAATCTAGACCAATTGATTCTAACAAAACTAGAGCTGGTAGAGCAAACAACAGAAGAGTTGAAATTAACTTAGTAAAATAAGCTGATTATAACATAAAATAGTTTTAAAAACGCTCCGATTTTTCGGAGCGTTTTTTATTTTTATACTATGACAACATTTATTCATGAAGTACTCCAAACACTTAAAGCAAATAAAGAAATCATTGCTGATCTTACCTTTGTTTTACCAAGTAAAAGAGCGGGCGTTTTCCTTAAAAACAATATACCACATGTGTACCAACAAACGGTTTTTTCTCCAGAAATACTAAGCATAGAAGAGTTTACAAGCAATTTATCTCAGTTAAAAACCATCTCTAATGTGGAATTGCTTTTTGAGTTTTATACCGTTTATAAAGAACTCACAAAACCATCGGAACAGGATTCGTTTGAGTCTTTTTCAAAATGGGCCCAAGTAATTATACAGGACTTTAACGAAATAGATCGTTATTTGATACCTCAAGAAGACATACTTAATTACTTGACTGCCATACAGGATATCAATCACTGGTCCCAACAAGAAAATAAATCAGATTTCATAAAAAAGTATCTTGCCTTTTGGAACAAGTTATTGGAGTACTACAATCATTTTACAGAGACCCTTATCCATAAAGGGATTGGATATCAAGGATTGATTTATAGGGAAGCTGTTAACAATATTGAAAGCTATATTCAAACCAATACAGATAAAAAACTTGTTTTTTTAGGCTTTAATGCTTTAAATAAAGCTGAAGAAACCATTATTCAAGAACTGCTTCAAAACGAATTGGCTGAAATATATTGGGATATTGAAACAAGCTATTTAAACAATACGTTACACGATGCTGGTTTGTTTGTGAAACAATATAAGCAAAACTGGTCCTATTTTAAAGCAAATCCCTTTAATTGGGTTTCCAATAATTATACTCAGGAAAAAGAGATTTCCGTTTATGGCGTACCAAAAAATGTGGGTCAAGCCAAACAAATTGGTTCTATTTTAAACACCCTGATTTCAAATCGGGGAAATTTAGACAAAACGGCCATTGTATTGGGAGATGAAGGGTTACTGCTTCCTGTTTTGAATTCCTTGCCTTCAACGGTCAATGCCCTAAACATAACCATGGGTCTGCCCTTAAGTTCTGTTCCATTGGCTACTTTGTTCGAAAGATTGTTCTATTTGCACAAGGACTGCAATTCTAATTACTATTACAAAGATATCATTGCCATTTTATCCCATCAAAATATCAGTCCCTTATTTGAAATAAACCATAAAACCAAGATTACAGAAATAGTCAATACCATTCAACAAAACAACTTGGTTTACTTAAACACAGCGCAATTAAAAGAACTTTCAGAACCTTTTACCGAAATTATAGAGGTTTTATTTGGAACCTGGGATAACGAAGCCAATAAAGCCTTAAAACAAACCAAAAAACTCATATTCCTAATTAAAAGCAATCTCGATAATAAAAAATATGACAATCTACTACATCTGGAATATTTATATAGGTTCAATGAGTTGTTTAATGAACTAAGCAGACTGCATGCCACTTATCCACATTTAAAAAACGTGCAAACCCTTTTTGAGGTATATAAAAATTTATTAAGTAGTGAAACACTAGATTTTAAAGGAGAACCCTTACAGGGCTTACAGGTTATGGGTATGTTGGAATCTCGGGTTTTAGATTTTGAAACGGTTATCATTTCTTCTGTTAACGAAGGTGTTTTACCTTCTGGGAAAAGCAACAACTCCTTTATTCCTTTTGATGTGAAATTGCAATACAATTTACCAACTTATAAAGAAAAGGATGCTGTTTATTCCTATCATTTTTACAGATTGATACAACGCGCAAAACAAGTACACATACTATATAATACCGAAGCAGATGTTTTAAATGGTGGAGAAAAGAGCAGGCTTATTACACAATTGGAATTGGAGGGCATCCATACCATTACACATAAATTGGTTCTTCCAGATGTTAGTTTGTCAAAACCTACATTACATCATATTTACAAAACGCCAAACGTACTGGAACGCTTAAAGGATATTGCCAACAAAGGGTTTTCACCTTCATCTTTAACCAATTATATTAGAAACCCAATAGATTTTTACAATCAAAAAGTTTTGAAAATTGGAGAATATGATGAGGTTGAAGAAACCATTGCAGCAAATACTCTAGGCAATGTGATACATAATACCTTAGAAGATTTTTATAAGCCTCTGGAAGGAAAACAACTTACTGTTGACCATGTAAAACACATGAAAACCTTGGTGGACACAACAGTTACCAATCATTTTAAAGCGTTTTATAAACAAGGAGACATCACCAAAGGTAAAAACCTGATTGTATATGAAATTGCCAAACGTTATATAAATAATTTTTTAAACCTAGAGATTGAAGAATTGCATAATGGCAATAAAATAAATATTGTTGCCATAGAAAGTGAAAACAAGGTTTTAATAGACCTTAAGGAATTGGATTTTCCTGTATACTTAACAGGTAAAGTAGATAGGGTAGACCAATATAATGGCATTACCAGAATTATTGACTATAAAACAGGAAAAGTCCTTCAAAATCAGGTTGAGGTAATTGATTGGGAAGATTTAACAACCGACTATGCAAAATACAGTAAATCCTTTCAAGTGTTATGTTATGCATATGCCATGTTTAAAGACCGTAAAGTCAATCTGCCTCTGGAAGCAGGTGTTATTTCGTTTAAAAACTTAAGTTCAGGATTTTTAAAATTTGCAAAAAAAGAAAGTACTTACGACAGGAATAAAAACACGCTTATTTATAACGACACTCTCCAATTTTTTGAAACGGAGTTAAAAAAGCTCATTCTTGAAATTTGTAATCCTGAAATGGATTTTGTTGAAAAGGAAATAGAATGATTACCAAAAATCTCATATTAAACCGGAAAAAGCAAAAACCAATCCTTTGGGATGCTTTTTTTAACCCATCTAAAACACCAAAACCCTTGGTTGTATTTTGTCATGGCTATAAAGGGTTTAAAGATTGGGGAAGTTGGGATGTAGTGGCTGAAGCTTTCAAAAACAAAAATTACTTTTTTGTAAAATTTAATTTTTCACATAATGGAGGAACTATAGAAAACCCAATGGATTTTCCGGATTTAGAAGCATTCTCAGAAAACAATTACTCCAAGGAACTCCAAGATTTGAAAGATGTATTAAATTACTTGCTATCTAATGAAAACCCCTTTAAAACGGAAATCAATACCAACCATGTGACATTAATTGGACATTCCCGAGGTGGCGGAATTGCAACCATTTTTGCTTCAGAAGATACAAGGATCACAAAATTAATAACTTGGGCAAGTGTTTGCGATTTTGCCAAGAGAACTGCTACTATTGGCGATTTAGAGACATGGAAAAAAGAAGGTGTAAAATATGTGTTAAACGGAAGAACCAAGCAGCAAATGCCTCATAAATATCAGTTTTATAAAGATTTCAAGGTCAATGAAACCCGTTTAAACATTGAATTGGCCACTAAAAGTTTAAAAATCCCACATCTTATTGTACATGGAGATTCAGACACATCCATTCCTTTCAATGAAGCTAACATGTTGCATGCCTGGAATCCCAAAAGTAAATTGATTTCCATAGAAAACGGTAATCATGTCTTTGGCTCTAAACATCCTTGGGAGAACGAAAATCTACCTAAAGAATTAAACTTAGTTGTTGAAAAAAGTATCGATTTTATAAAATAAAAAAAGTCTTTATGTTTTAAATAAAGACTTTTTATCTGTGGAGAATATCGGATTCGAACCGATGACCTCTACGCTGCCAGCGTAGCGCTCTAGCCAACTGAGCTAATCCCCCAAATTATTTATTTCGCCCCTTCCTTCCAGCAGCAGACAAAGATACATTACTTTGGTTAAATTAAACAAATTTATTTCAATCCACTTAAAACCAAAACTGGTAATGTTGTACTTTGAAAATCTTTTTTCAAAATGGTGTTCTTTTCCCAGAGTTTGGTGAAAAACCCACGTTTGCGTCTAACAACACACAACAAGTCTGGATCGTTATCTTTGTAATGTTCTAAAACACCCTGAAAAGTGGTGGCATTTTCTGTATAAGTGGTGTTTGTAATAATGGCCGATAATTTCTCGTCAATATCAAAATCACCTTCATTGTGATAAGGTGTCTTGACCAATAATAAATTAACAATAGACTTAAATTGATTTTTAATATCCATTAAAGGATTTAAAGCGTTTTCTTTTTTTATAATGGCAGATTTCAAGGCCATTAAAATATAGATAATAGGTTTGTATGTATAACCTTCAGGAACTATTAAGGCAGGAATATTGGTTTGCTTAATGATTTTTCCAGAGGTTTTTCCTAAATAGACTTCTTCTCTTACAGAATTTGTTCTAGGTTCTATCAATATTAAATCAATATCCAAGGATTTACATACCAATTCTATAGTGTCTACCAGTTTTCCTTTAAATGTCTTAATATGCACATCTACTCCTTTGGTATCTACCTTGGCAACATGAGATTTTAAAAACTCCAAACTCTCACGTTCTAGAATATGATCCACTTTAATCATGGTTCCTGCCTTAGTATATACATTGTAAATTTGTACAACGTGTAATTTTGCACCAAAAGCCTTAGCAAAATCTACAGCATATTGTAAATGGCTTACAGCATTTTTAGACGAACCAACAGGAACTAATATATTCTTCATAATCAAGAATTAAAAACTAAATTTACACAAAATTTATGCAAAAGTAAACATTAAAAATGATTCGGAAAGCTACTTATAAAGATATTGATGACATTTTAAAAATAACCCAGGCATGCGCTGCTTTTATGGTAGGTCAAGGCATTTTTCAATGGAATGCGCACTATCCAGATTTTTCTACTTTTAAAAACGACGTTTCAAGAAACGAATTGTATGTTATTGAAAACCCGTCCCAAATTATAGGTTGTGTGGTTGTTTCAACTTATATGGATAAAGAATACCTTCCTGTAACTTGGCTAACACCCAATAAGAATAACATATACATTCACAGGTTGGCAGTTCACCCAGAGCATCAAGGTAAAGGGTATGCAAAGAAACTTATGGATTTTGCCGAAACTTTAGCCAGACAAAACCAGGCAAATTCCATAAGATTGGATACCTTTTCTCAAAACAAACGAAATCAAAAATTTTACGAACTTCGCAATTACAAACAGTTGGAAGATATTTATTTCCCAAACCAAAGTGAACATCCTTTTCACTGTTACGAACTTATACTGTGAGCACTAACATTAGCTTTAAGCACATAAACAAACTAGCCATTCCAGCTTTGATAGCTGGAGTGTCTGAACCTATTTTATCGTTAACCGATACAGCTATTGTTGGAAATGTGGATATCAATGCCACAGAATCTTTAGCAGCAGTTGGAATTGTTGGAGCGTTCATATCCATGCTTATTTGGGTTTTTGGACAAACCAGAAGTGCTATTTCATCCATAGTGTCACAATACGTTGGTGCAAATAATCTGGATAAGGTTAAAAACTTACCAGCTCAGGCTATTTTTATTATCACGTCCATTAGTATATTAATCATATTGGTAAGCTATCCATTTGCGGAGCAAATTTTCAAACTTTATAATGCTTCAAATCTTATTTTGGATTATAGTGTTGCGTATTATCAAATTAGAGTGTTTGGTTTTCCATTTACCTTGTTTACCATTGCAGTATTTGGGACTTTTAGAGGATTGCAAAACACCTATTATCCTATGATAATTGCTATAGTTGGGGCAGCATCAAACATAGTGCTGGATGTGGTTTTGGTATATGGAATCAAAGGGTATGTTCCTGCCATGCACATACAAGGAGCAGCTTATGCAAGCTTTGTTGCACAAGTGCTAATGGCAGCTTTGTCTGCCTATTATTTACTTAAAAAAACGCCCATTTCTTTAAAACTGATGTTGCCATTTAATAAGGAAATAAAACGTTTTACGGTTATGATACTTAATTTGTTTGTAAGAACGTTAGCCTTAAACGTCACGCTTTATTTTGCCAGTGCATTTTCAACCAGTTATGGCAAACAATATATTGCTGCTTATACCATTGCCATAAATTTATGGTTTCTTGGTGCTTTTATTATTGATGGCTATGCCAGTGCTGGAAATATTTTGTCCGGAAAACTTTTAGGGGGAAAAGAGTATGGGAAATTAATAACATTAAGCAACAAGTTGATTGGATATGGGGTTTATTTAGGTGTGTTTTTGGCTCTCTTGGGAAGCTTGTTTTATTATTTTATAGGAACCGTTTTTACTAAAGAACCAGAAGTTTTAAATGAATTTTACAACATATTTTGGATGGTACTAGCCATGCAGCCCTTTTGTGCCATTGCTTTTATTTTTGATGGGATGTTTAAAGGGCTTGGTAAAATGAAAGACTTACGAAATCTCTTGTTGTTTTCAACCTTTTTTGTATTTGTTCCTATTTTGTTTTGGTTGGATTCTTTAGATTTAAAACTATATGCCATTTTTATAGCATTTACTTGCTGGATCATGGCTAGAGGTTTTCCGTTGATAATTAAATTTAGAAAAGAGTTTTTACCACTTTCACAAAAGCATTAACTTTAGCAAAAAAATTAAAGATGTTTTCTATCATTAGCTTACTTCAGGAAATTGATATCAACGAAAAAATAAAAGAAGCACCAGACAGCTCTTATGAAATAGGTGTTTTTATAGGAAGCTTGCTTCCTTTTGTAACGCTAGTTATCATTGCTTATGCTATTTATAGATACAACAAAAACAGAGAAAATAACGACGAATAATTAATATTATGGAATTTTTAAATTTTTTAAGTGGAAACGGATTGTTTCTGGTATTGGCAATCATACTCATAATTATTTATGTGTATAACCGAAGAAAGAACCGGTAACCTATCGGGTTTTTAACCAACCTGTAATGCTCATGCGCTCTTTATTTACAGGTTTTACTTCGTGTTCTATAATTTGGCTTTCAAAAATAACCACGCGTCCAGGAAACGGATAGATAACTTTTTCGGTTTCTTTCCCGTTTTCGTCTAAATATAAAACGAGTTCGCCACCATTTTCTGGCAACCAACCTTCTTCGTTTAAATAACAGACAAACGATAATTTTCTTCTGTCGTCGTTTTGAAACGTATCTAAATGTCTCTTATAATAAGTACCTTCTGGATACAATGCATAATGAAATTCTTTGTGCAAAATGCCTAGGAAACAGGTCTTATTTAGGTAATTCACTAAATTATTGATCTTATTGAAAAATAACATCTCGGCTTCATTGGCTTGTAGCTCATCCATCCATAAAATTACATCTCCACGAATGGATTTAACAATAATTTCGTTCACACGATTACCAATAGCTGCTTTTTTAAAGGCATCTTCTTCATGTTTTTCAACTAAAGACTGCCTTAAAATGGAGACATCTTCAGCAGTAAAAAAATCTTCAACAATACTATATTGCTGAGCCAAAAGATCTTCTATAATACGTTCGTATTGAGGGTTTTCGGCAAAAGCAATTTCTTCAAAAAGCTGATTCATAGGGTTACTTCGTTTTTATAAAGCGCGCAAATGTAGTCTAAAAACAGATTGGTTTCACAAAACGATTATCTTTGCATTGAAAATTTAAGCCCGATGAGCAGCAAAATTAGAATTACAAAACAGTTTACTTTTGAAACTGGCCATGCCTTGTATGGTTACGATGGGAAATGTAAAAATGTGCATGGACATAGTTACAAACTCTCTGTAACGGTTATTGGTCATCCAATTTCAGATACCAATCATGTAAAGTATGGGATGGTGATTGATTTTGGAGACCTAAAAAAAATAGTAAAAAACGAAATTGTAGATGTCTTTGACCACGCAACGGTTTTTAACAAAAACACACCTCATGTGGAGTTGGCAAAAGAGCTGGAACATAGAGGTCACAATGTGCTTTTGGTAGATTACCAACCAACCAGTGAAATGATGGTGATTGATTTTGCTGAAAAAATTAAAAGTCAATTACCAAGTCATATTGCATTACATTCTTTGAAACTTCAAGAAACAGAAACCAGCTTTGCTGAATGGTATGCGAGTGACAACTAAATTTAGTTTCAATAATCAGTGAATTGAGCTTACAAATTGTCATTCGTGAATTCGTGGCTAATTTTTATATATTTACTTTATGCAAATTCCCAAAGGAAAAAAAATCTATTTCGCTTCAGATAACCATCTAGGAGCTCCAACACAAGAGCAATCTCGTCCTCGGGAAAGGAAATTTGTAGCTTGGTTGGACGAGATAAAACAAGATGCTGCAGCTATTTTTTTAATGGGCGATTTGTTCGATTTTTGGTTTGAATACAAAACCGTTGTCCCAAAAGGATTTACCAGAACCCTTGGAAAACTTGCAGAGATAAGCGATTCGGGAATTCCTATTTATTATTTTGTTGGTAACCATGATCTTTGGATGAATGGCTATTTTGAAGCAGAACTCAATATTCCTGTGTATCACCAGCCCAAAGAATTTACATTTAACAATAAGATTTTTTTAATTGGCCATGGAGATGGTTTAGGTCCTGGAGACAAAGGCTACAAGCGCATGAAAAAAGTGTTTACCAATCCGTTTAGCAAGTGGTTATTTCGTTGGTTGCATCCAGACTTAGGCGTGAAGTTGGCTCAATACATGTCTGTAAAAAACAAACTGATTTCAGGTGATGAAGACGCCAAGTTTTTAGGCGAAGAAAACGAGTGGTTGGTACAATACTGCAAGAAAAAACAAGAAGAAAAACACAGGGATTATTATGTGTTTGGACACAGGCATTTGCCTTTAAACATAGCTTTAAACGAAACCTCTAAATACATCAATCTTGGCGATTGGATAAGTTATTATACTTATGGTGTTTTTGATGGTGAAACTTTGGAGTTGAAGGAGTATTAAGATCAATCATCCTTTTCGTGTTCCTCAATATCCTTTCTCAAATCTAATTTTCTAAACGAAGGAGACACTATTCCCGTAGTAATAACTGTAAGTAGTGTCATGGTTCCACCAAAAACCACAGCAGTAACAGTTCCCATAAGTTTGGCCGTTACACCACTTTCAAAAGCACCAAGCTCGTTGGAAGACCCAACAAACATAGAGTTTACCGAAGACACACGACCTCTCATATGATCTGGTGTTTTAATCTGTAAAATGGTTTGTCTAATAACCATGGAAACACCATCTGTAACACCACTAAAAAATAATGCCACCACCGAAATCCAAAAAACAGACGATAATCCAAACACAATAATACAAACGCCAAATCCAAAAATGGCTCCAAGTAACTTCATACCTGCATTTTTGCTAATTGGCAGATATGCCGTTGCCAACATGGTTAAAAAAGCACCTACAGCAGGAGCAGCACGTAACACACCAAAACCTTCACTGCCAACTTTTAAAATATCTTGGGCAAAAATAGGGAGTAAAGCCACTGCACCTCCAAAGAGAACAGCCACCATATCCAAAGTAATGGCTCCTAAAATAGCCTTGGTTTTAAACACAAATTTAACCCCTTCTTTTAAACTCTGCATAACAGGTTCGCCAATTTTTGGGTTTAAAATAGGTTTCTTTTTAATTTGAGTTAAAACGAGTAAGGAAAACATGACCAAACCAAATACAAAGCACAAAGACCAATGCACACCAATGGCACTTATTAAAACACCAGCAGTTGCTGGCCCTAAAACTGAAGCCATTTGCCAAGTAGAACTGCTCCAAGTAGCTGCATTTGGGTAAATTTTCTTAGGTACAATTAACGCAATTAAAGAAAATATAGTTGGCCCGAAAAAGGAGCGTAAAAAACCTCCAAAAAACACCAAAGCATAAATGCAATACAAAATGGTATTTGTAGACCAATCCTGTACAATTTTAGGCCAAGTCAATAAAAACAAGCCTAAGCTTATTAAGGAAAATAAAGCAATGCAGAGCGCCAATAAATTCCGTTTTTCTTTTTGGTCCACAATATGTCCAGCAAACAAAGCCATGGACAAGGCTGGAATAATTTCCATAAGTCCAATAATCCCTAGGGACAATGGGTCTTTGGTTAAACTATACACTTGCCATTCTATAACAATAAACTGCATGGACCAAGCGAATACCAAAGCAAATCGCAACAATAAAAAAATGTTGAATTCTTTAATTCGTAAAGCTGCGTAAGGATCTTTTTTCGACATATAAATTTCCTGCGAATATAGAAATATTATTCTCTAATATCCCTTAATTTTAATTGTAGCGACCTGTTGCCTTGCCAATGGTTTTCCTCAATGGAATAAACAGCTTTAAAGGTTTTTTGATGCTTAATCAGGTTAAATTTGTCACCAAGATTAAAACCAATACAGACAAACTTTTCATTTCCTGTTTGTGTTACAGTCATACGTAAGTGTTTTTCATCTTCGCCAACACATTTGCCATAACCTGTATCCTTTAGGTTTTCAGTCATAAAAATTGGCGTCATGTTTCCTGGGCCAAAAGGAGCAAATTGGTGCATAATGCGCATTAATTTATTTGTTACTTGGTGTAATTCTATTTTTAAATCCACTTTAACTTCTGGAACTAGCAAGTGTTTATCAATAGTTCGCGAGACTTCATCTTCAAAAGCTTGTTTAAAAGCTTCGTAATTTTCTTCCTTAAGTGTTAATCCAGCTGCATATTTATGACCTCCAAACTGCTCAATATGTTCACTACAAGCCTCTAATGCATTATAGACATCGAACCCAGAAACCGAACGTGCAGAAGCCGCTAATTTATCACCACTTTTTGTAAACACCAAGGTTGGTCTGTAGTAGGTTTCTATTAGTCTGGAAGCTACAATGCCAATAACGCCTTTGTGCCAAGTTTCATGATATACAACGGTTGTAAACCCTTCGTGTTCTTGGTTTTTTTCAATTTGTAGAAGTGCTTCATCTGTAATGCGTTGGTCTGCTTCCCGTCTGTCTGTATTGAAAGCTTCTATTTCTTCTGCATAAGTTTCAGCTAAATCAAAATTGGTTTCGCTTAACAATGCCACAGCATAATTACCATGTTTCATGCGTCCAGCTGCATTGATTCTGGGAGCGATTATAAAAACCACATCTGTAATGGTTAGTTCTTCTTTTTTTACTTGATTGATAATGGCTTTAATTCCTGGTCTAGGGTTGGTGTTGATTACTTGCAAACCAAAATAAGCCAACACTCTGTTTTCTCCTATAATTGGTACAATATCTGCTCCTATGGCTGTGGCAACCAAATCCAAATATTCGGTTAAAGCTTCAATAGGTTTTCCTTCATTTAGAGCCAAAGCTTGGATGAGTTTAAAACCAACACCACAACCACAAAGCTCCTTAAACGGATAGTTACAATCGTCACGTTTTGGATCTAACACAGCAATGGCATCTGGAAGGTCTTTTCCTGGTCTATGATGGTCGCAAATTATAAAGTCAATCCCTTTTTTTTTGGCATAAGCCACTTTGTCGATGGCTTTGACACCACAATCCAAAGCGATAATTAAAGAAAAATCGTTATCGTCTGCAAAATCAATACCTTTTATGGACACACCATAACCTTCATCGTATCTATCAGGAATATACGTGGCAACTTGTTCTGTACGTGTTTTAAGGTAAGTTGACATTAAGGCTACCGAAGAGGTTCCGTCTACATCATAATCGCCAAAAACAAGAATGTTTTCATGGTTTGCCAAAGCTTGTTCCACACGTAAAACTGCTTTATCCATGTCTTTCATTAAAAAGGGATCGTGCAAATGCTCTAAACTTGGTCTAAAAAAAGTTTTAGCATCATCATAAGTTTCAATGCCACGTTGTAATAAAAGTGTGGCAACAACTTCATCTACCTGCAATGCTTTTTGTAAAGCAGCTAACTTTTCAGCTTCGGGTTTTGGTTTTAATGTCCAACGCATGGGAAAGTTTCAAGTTTATAAGTATTTAAAGTGTATTAAAGTTATAAATTGTTTCGAGGATTAAAAAACTTTAAGTGCTCTAGGACTCTTTAAACAGTCAAAGAATTATGAAAATGAATGGAAGTTTTTACCGTTGCAAACTTGCGGAACATGTCCATGACACCACAATATTTTTCAATGGATAAATCCACAGCTTTTTTAATTTTGTTTTCATCCAGTTTCTCGCCATAAAAATGGTATTCCACTGAAACTGTGTGATAATATTTTGGGTGTTCTTCGGTTAATTCGCCATAGGTGTCCATTCTAAAATCGGAAATTGTTACTTTCATTTTGTCTAAAATGGATACCACATCCAAACCAGAGCAACCTGCAAGAGCTGAAAGCATCATGGCTTTTGGACTTAAACCGGAATTATGCCCTCCATGTTCTGGACTTGTGTCCATTAATACTGTTTTACCGTTTGGATTATCCGATTCAAATTGCATGTTGCCTTTCCAATGGGTTGTTACTTTATTTATCATAGTTACAGATTTAAGTTATGAATTTTTGAAGTGCGGTAACACTAAGGTGCATCCAGTTAAAAATGATAAAAAAACCAAAATCGCTTTTTGTATTTTAGGCACTTATAACTTTAGACACTATATTTAATCAAAAATACCAATAAAATTTAGACTATGCCATTAGTAACACCATTATCAGCAGAACACGATTTGGAAACCAAGGAATTGGCAGAATTCTTTAATGAAACGCTTGGGTTTTGTCCCAATTCGGTTTTAACCATGCAGCGAAGACCAGCTATTTCTAAAGCTTTTATTAATTTGAATAAAGCCGTTATGGCAAATGAAGGCAGAGTGACTTCGGCTTTAAAGCGTATGATAGCTTGGGTTTCCAGCAATGCAACAGGTTGCAGGTATTGTCAGGCTCACGCGATTCGAGCAGCAGAGCGTTATGGTGCAGAACAGGAACAATTGGACAATATTTGGGAATACCGAACGCATCCAGCTTTTAGCGAAGCCGAACGTGCAGCTTTAGACTTTAGCTTGGCTGCAAGTCAAGTGCCAAATGCTGTTGATGAAACCATTAAATCTCGGTTATATAAATATTGGAATGAAGGTGAAATTGTTGAAATGTTAGGCGTTATTTCCCTCTTTGGCTATCTGAACCGTTGGAACGATTCCATGGGAACACCTATTGAAGAAGGTGCTGTGGAAAGTGGCAATAAATATTTGGGAAAACATGGTTGGGAAACAGGGAAACATGCATAAGAGGTTTCCAGTGTTTAATCGCAGATAGTAGGTATTTTAGACTTGAATAGCCGTTTTTGTTTATAATTTGTTACCGTTTGTTTTAAAAATGGTATGAACTACCTTACTATGAAACATTATTATTCCAATATCTGACTGACTTTTTCCTGCAACTCAGGAATAACCTCCTTCTCAAACCAAGGATTTTTGGTTAGCCAAAACCGGTTTCTGGGACTTGGATGTGGTAAAGGGAAATAGTTTGGTAAATAGGTTTTGTATTCGGCAACTGTTTCGGTTAAGGTTCGCTTGGCTTTCTCTTTTAAATAATATTTTTGGGAGTACATACCAATAAGAATGACCAATTGCAAATTAGGCATTTGGTCCAATAATTTTTGATGCCATTGTGGCGCACATTCTGGTCTTGGTGGTAAATCGCCAGACTTTCCTTTTCCAGGATAACAAAACCCCATAGGAACTAAGGCAATTTTAGTTTCGTCGTAAAACAACTCGTCAGTTACATCAAGCCATTTTCTTAATTGTTTTCCACTTGGATCGTCCCAAGGAATTCCAGTTGTATGAACTTTTAATCCTGGAGCTTGACCAATAATAGCTATTTTAGAATCTTTGTGGGCAGACACAATAGGTCTTGGGCCAAGAGGCAAATGGGCTTCACAAATGGTACATTGTCTGATATCTTTTAACAGATTCTTCACTTTGTTCAGGATGATAATAATTAATTACCCTTTCAAGGTTTTCCTCCAACAATTATCACAATCTCACCTTTTGGTGGTTTGTTGCTATAATGTTCAAGCACTTCTTTAGCTGTTCCCCTTATGGTTTCTTCATAAAGTTTGGTGAGTTCGCGAGAGACGGAAACAGGTCTGTCTTCACCAAAATATTCACAAAAGTGAGTGAGTGTTTTAATGAGTTTATGTGGACTTTCATAAAAAATAATGGTTCGGGCTTCTTCTGCTAAAAGTAACAATCTGGTTTGCCTGCCTTTTTTTACTGGCAAGAAACCTTCAAATACAAATTTATCGTTTGGAAAGCCAGAATTCACCAAAGCAGGTACAAAAGCAGTAGCACCAGGAAGGCAATCCACCTCTATATTGTTTTCAATACAGGCTCTGGTGAGCAAAAACCCTGGATCTGAAATAGCAGGTGTTCCAGCATCACTAATTAAAGCCATACGCATACCACTTTTTAATTTCTGGATAAGCCCATCAACTGTTTTGTGCTCGTTGTGCATGTGATGCGATTGCGAAGGTGTGGCAATATCAAAATGTTTTAATAATTTCCCAGAAGTACGTGTGTCTTCAGCTAGGATTAAATCCACTTCTTTTAAAACCTCAATGGCTCTAAAAGTCATGTCTTTTAAATTTCCAATAGGAGTAGGTACAATATAGAGTTTGCTCATAATAAGTCCCAATTAAATGGGAGTCTAATTAAACTTGCTTTCAAGAATTTCCATAAAACGTGTTTCAAACTCCTCTTTGTCTTTCCAGTTGTTATAGTCTGGTTTTACTACGTTTTGGATGAGGTTTTCGGCTTCTTTAAAGGATGTTGTGGTGTTAAGTTGGGAAAGAACCCTATCGTAATCGGCAGCTTCTCCATTAAACAAGTGTTTTATAAAGGCCAATTTGTCGTTTAAGCCTATGTGCAAACCACCACTTTTAAGCTTGTCATTTAAAGATTTTTTTGCAAGATCTTTATTGTTTCCGTTTGTTACAGGTTCAAATTCCGGCATTTCGTTAAAACCAGCTGTTATTTCTTCAAGATCGTTTTTATGATATTGTTTTTTGGGAGCGGCTTTTTCAAAAATAGCATCTATATGTTGGGCCTCTTGAGGCATTTGTGCAACCATGTCTTTTATTTTTTCAATGGCAGGTTCCATAATATCATCATGCTCGCTCTCGTCTAGATTGACATAGGTTTTGTCTTCAATCTCTATGTTATCACTCACTTTATTGTTAAAAGCTACATCCAACATTCCAAAAAACGAAGAATCGCTACCAATGGTTGGCAGGTCTTTTTCAAAATTTTCTTTGGCAAACTTTAGAACGGTTAATTTTTCATAAAGAGCAGCAACCTCTTTGTGCATTTTATCTATGTCGTCCTTGCCTTTTAACTTAAGAATTCTATGGGCTATGCTCATTAATTCGGCTTCAAGTTTCTTCTTCATAACTTTTAAAATTTAATCTATTTTATGCTTTTGATTTTTAATAAATTTACGCCACCTTTATACAAAACGAAATATTGCTTTGTTTTAGTGTTAAAATTACAAAATGTTTCTCGAAAATACAGTAAATCATAAAGAACAATTTGGTTGGATAGAAGTGATCTGTGGTTCCATGTTCTCTGGAAAGACCGAAGAATTGATTCGCAGACTGAAACGTGCACAGTTTGCCAGGCAAAAAGTGGAGATTTTTAAACCAGCCATAGATGTGCGTTACGACGAAGATATGGTTGTATCTCACGATGCCAACGAAATTCGTTCCACACCAGTTCCTGCTGCTGCCAATATTCCTATTCTGGCCGATGGTTGTGATGTGGTTGGTATTGATGAGGCTCAGTTTTTTGATGACGAGATTGTACGTGTTTGTAACGATTTGGCCAATAAAGGCGTTCGTGTAATTGTTGCTGGATTGGATATGGATTTTAAAGGCAATCCGTTTGGGCCCATGCCAAATCTTATGGCAACGGCCGAATATGTTACTAAGGTACATGCCATTTGTACAAGAACCGGAAATTTGGCCCAATATAGTTTTAGAAAATCCAAAAACGATAATTTGGTGATGTTAGGTGAGGTTGATGAGTACGAGCCATTAAGTCGTGCTGCTTATTATAAAGCCATGATGCGTGACAAAGTAAGAAACATGAAGGTGCATGATGCTGAAGAAATTTCCCCAAAACCTGATGAATAGCATGCCAAAAACACAAGAAACGGTTCTAGAAATAGATTTGAATGCGCTTAAGCATAATTTTCAATACCTTAAATCGAAAATTTCCAAAGACACAAAGTTTTTGGCTGTTGTAAAAGCTTATGCGTACGGAAGTGAAGCAACGGAAATAGCCAATTATTTACAAGACTTACAAGTGGATTATTTTGCAGTAGCTTACACCAGTGAAGGTGTGGCCTTAAGAGATGCTGGAATTACCAAACCCATTCTTGTATTGCATCCTCAACCCGTAAATTACAAAATACTAATAGCGAGATGCCTCGAGCCAAGTTTGTACAATTTTACAAGCCTTAACAGCTTTTTGGAAACTGCTTTGGAAGAAAAACAGCAAAATTATCCCATACACATAAAATTTAATACAGGACTTAATAGGTTGGGTTTTGATGAACTAGATATTGAAGCCATTTACAATAAATTAAAAGTTTCTTCATCTGTAAAAGTAAAATCAATATTCTCACATTTGGCTGCGAGTGAAGATTTAAACGAGAAAGAGTTTACCTTAAATCAAATAAAAGCGTTTCAATCCATTTCAAAAAAATTCATAGAAACTGTTGGTTATAAACCCATGCTTCATCTTTGCAATACCTCAGGTATATTGAATTATCCAGAAGCTCATTTAGATATGGTTCGAAGTGGGATTGGTTTGTATGGGTTTGGAAATTCTGAAATAGAAAATAAACATTTTTCGCCTATAGCCACTTTAAAATCGGTTATCTCTCAAATCCATACCATAGAAAAAGGGGAAACGGTAGGCTATAATAGAGCCTTTAAGAGTGATTCCCTTATTAAAACAGCAACCATACCCATAGGTCATGCCGATGGAATAGGGAGGCAATATGGAAATGGCAAAGGCTTTGTAACCATTCATGGAAAACCAGCTTATATTGTAGGAAACGTTTGTATGGACATGATTATGGTAAATGTGACAGATATAGATTGTCAGGAAGGAGATGAGGTGATGGTGTTTGGGAAAAAACCAAATGCCTCAGAATTTGCAGAACGGGCTAATACCATTTCTTATGAAATACTAACGGCTATTTCACAACGTATCAAACGATTGCTAATTAAATAATTTCAATTTTAGATTTTTTTATTTACTTTAGTCACTTTCACTAACTATTAAAAACACTAATTATGTTAAAAGAATTTAAAGAATTTGCCATGAAAGGCAATTTGGTTGACATTGCAGTAGGTTTTGTCATGGGAGCCGCTTTCAATAAGGTAGTTGCTTCATTTACGGGAGGTGTTGTGTCTCCATTAATTGGGTTGATCTTCAATGCAGATTTTAAAGATTTAAGATACAAATTACAAGATGGTACATTAAACGACGCAGGGGAAATGGTAGGAGAAGTTTACTTGGAATATGGAACGTTTTTAACAAATGTTATTGATTTTATCATTGTGGCTTTCGTGATGTTTATGGTTGTAAAAGCTGTTAACAGAATGAAGAAAAAAGAAGAGCCTGCTCCTGAAGCACCTTCAGGACCATCAGACAACGAACTGCTTTTGCAGATTCGGGATTTGTTGAAAAAACAATAATTTTAATAGAATCATTTTTAAAAACAGCTTCTCTACAAGAAGCTGTTTTTTTTATGCTTTTTTTAGAGCCATAAGCTAATTTAATTTATAAATTTGCCTCATATAAAGGTTATAAAATGAAAGTAGCAGTTGTTGGTGTCACAGGCATGGTAGGGGAAGTTATGTTAAAGGTGCTAAAGGAAAGGCATTTTCCGGTAACCGAATTAATTCCAGTAGCTTCAGAAAAATCTGTAGGTAAAATAATTTCTTTTAAAGATAAAGATTATCAAGTGGTTTCTTTGGCAACAGCTGTTTCCATGAAACCAGAAATTGCCCTGTTTTCTGCAGGAGGAGAAACCTCTTTGGAGTGGGCACCAAAATTTGCCGAAATAGGGACTACGGTTATAGACAATTCGTCTGCTTGGCGTATGGATTTGAACAAGAAATTGATTGTTCCAGAAATTAATGCCAAGTCGCTTACAAAATCAGATAAAATAATTGCCAACCCAAATTGTTCTACCATACAAATGGTTATGGCTTTGGCTCCCTTACATAAAAAATACAAAATAAAGCGTATTGTGGTTTCCACCTATCAATCTATTTCTGGAACAGGAGTTAAAGCCATCAGACAACTGGAAAACGAACTTGCAGGTATTAAAGGGGAAATGGCCTACCCATATCCTATTCACAAAAATGCGTTGCCTCATTGCGATGTGTTTGAAGAGAATGGCTATACTAAAGAGGAAATGAAACTTGTAAGGGAAACGCAAAAAATTCTTGACGATAAATCCATTTCCGTAACAGCAACTGCTGTGCGTATTCCAACATCTGGCGGACACAGTGAAGCTGTAAATGTAGCTTTTGAAACCGATTTTGATTTGACAGATGTTCGTCAGATATTAGACAACACTCCAGGTGTGGTTGTACAAGATAATACAGATGTCAACATGTACCCAATGCCCATATATGCACATGGAAAAGACGATGTGTTTGTAGGTCGAATAAGAAGGGACGAATCACAGCCCAACACTTTAAATTTATGGATAGTTAGCGATAACCTTAGAAAAGGCGCTGCTACTAACACCATCCAAATAGCCGAATATTTAGTAAAACACCAATTGGTTTAACAGCCAAGACCTTGTTCTTGAGAGAAATTTTAAACATTAAGTCTATATTTTTTTATCATTTTCTATAGACTTATAGTATCTTTATTGCTAAATAATTGTATTTTATTTATATTTCGCGCTATTTTATTGATAAATGATTAAAAATTACGCTTCTGTTTTAACGGTATTGCTTATTTGCTTGGGATTTTTTTCTTGCGCATCAGACGATGATTATGTCCCAAACCCAACCCAAAATCCTGAACCAGAGCCTACATCTCCTGTTAATTTTAGCATAGATGATGTGCCTTATCAAACCCTTTCAGAATATAACTTTTTTGAGGGCGACCAAAAAAACTTAAACCCAGTTTATGGTGTTGTGCCATACGAATTGACTTCCCCTCTTTTTTCAGATTATGCACACAAAAAAAGATTTCTTTGGATGCCAGATAATGTTAGCGCAAGTTATGTAAGTGATGGTGACATTTTTAATTTTCCAATAGGAACGGTTTTAATAAAGAATTTTTATTATGAAAATGTGCTTCCGGATTACAATACCAAAATAATAGAAACCCGTTTAATGATTAAAAAGGCTGAAGGCTGGATTTTTGCTGAATATATATGGAACGAAGAACAAGACGATGCAATATTCGATTTAAACGGAAGGGATGTTTTTGTGCAATGGGATGAAAATAGTGAAACTAAAAGTGTTAATTTTAGAGTGCCTTCAGAAGCCGAATGTCATACCTGTCACAAAACAGGTGATGTTTCCATTCCTATTGGTCCTAAACCAAGAAACATCAATAAACTCTTTAATTACGGAGACGAAACCAAAAATCAATTACAAAAATGGGCAGAAATGGGTTATTTGGACGCGTCATATCCAGATACCATAGAATCCTTGCCAAGTTGGGACGATACCACGCAATCTTTAGAACTAAGAGCCAGGTCTTATTTAGACATTAATTGTGCTCATTGCCACTCAGAAGAAGCACATTGTGCTTACAGACCTGTTAGGTTTGATTTTGAATCTACCTCCATTCCTGAGAATTTGGGGATTTGTGTAGAACCGGATACAGAGATAGTTGGAGCAGGATTAACACACATTGTAAACCCAGGATCTTTTGATAGATCTGTTTTATATTACAGAATGAACTCTGTTGAGGAATCAACCAGAATGCCACTTTTGGGAAGAACACTTAAACACCAAGAAGGAGTCCAGTTAATACAACAATGGATAAACACTTTAACCATACAATGCAATTAAACACCCAAGAACATGAAAAAAATTATTCTATTATTTTCTTTGCTATGTTGTAGTTATTACACCATAGCGCAAGTATTGAATCAACCTGCAAACTGGCCCAATTCCAGTTGGACATTGGCAGGCTCTTTTGATTCAGATCCTTTAATCTTTACAGGGAACCCTACAACAAATTCATCAACCTTTTCTTTTGATGACGATCAAGGTGGGAGCAGCTCTGTTAACAATGTGGCTGTACAATCACCAACAATAAATTTAACAAACGCTTATAATGCTGGAGAAACTGTTTTAAGGGTTTATTCCACCTACGTGTTAAATGTATATCAATCAGAAACCATTACCTTACAATATTGGGATGCTGATGCGAGTGAATGGGTAAACTGGGGATCACCATATGGTACTGATACCCCTAATGCTCCAAATGTGAATTTTTGCTCTGGAACTTTTAGTGATTTTGAAAGTATTGAATTAAATATCGCAACTTTTACAAGTACGCAATTAGCAGGATTTCGATATCGAATCCATTACAATGACAATGGTTCTTATGGTTGGGGCATGTGTTTTTCTTCCCCTACAATCACTTCAGTTCTTCCTCCAGCTTGTATAGGAGTTTCCAATTTAAATGTTACCAATATCACCCATAATTCAGCAGATATTAGTTGGTTACCTGGAGATACAGAAACAGCTTGGCAAGTTGCCGTGCAACTGGCAGGAACAAATCCTCCAACCTCTGGAACTGCAACCAGTTTAAACAATCCTTATAACGTATCAAGTTTAACACCCAATATGGCTTACAAGGCTTATGTTAGGGCAAATTGTTTGTCCGACGGTTATAGTGAATGGGTGTCCATAAGTTTTACAACCAATGAAGCACCACCAAATCCTGGCGATTTTGTTTTTATTAGGGATAATTCCATTACCATGAATGGCACTAGCTATGCAGTGGTGGATATGAACAATGATGGTTTAGATGATTTAATAGCAGCCACATCTTCAAATTTAAATATCAATTATCAAATTGCAGGAGGTTTTACCTTGTCAAATTATGCGGTATCTACTAATTATGGACCAGGATGGAGCATTGCAGCAGGCGATATTGATGGAAATGGGTATAACGATTTGTTATATGCAGCTTCCAGTGGTGTATCATTTGTCATGGCAAATAACAACGGAACTTCTTATTCTCAATCTTTTAACACCAGTTCATATGTGTTTTCACAACGTTCCAACTTTGTAGACATTAATAACGATGGAAACCTAGACGCTTTTGTGTGTCATGATGTGCAACCAAATGTGTATTTTATTAATAATGGCAGTGGAGGATTAACTTTTTATCAAGGTCCTTCTACAGCGGTTCCTAATGGTTTGGGAGTGCACCCAAATGGTGGGAATTATGGAACGGTTTGGATTGATTATGACAACGATAGAGATGTGGATATGTTTATTGCCAAATGTCGTGGTGGTAACGTGACTCATAAAATAAACGAACTTTGGAGAAACGATGGAAATGGTGTGTTTGTAAATGTAGCAACAGCTGCAAACCTTGCCGATCCTGTGCAAACATGGTCTTCTGCTTGGGCAGATTTTGATAACGATGGCGATATGGATGTGTATGTTGGCGCAAGTTCAGCATCAGATGGGTCCCATAAATACATGATCAATAATGGAGATGGCACTTTTACAGATGCTACTGCAACAGCAAATGTGGGCAGTGCTCCTTTTGGTATTGAAAATGCTCCTGGCGATTTTAACAACGATGGTTATGTGGATATTTTATCCAATGGCAGAATACTCCTTAACAATGGCGATAATTCGTTTACAGTGGTCACAACCGATATGCCACCAAGTGGAGCCATTGGAGATGTGGATGGCGATGGCTTTTTGGATGTTTTTAATGGCAACTTATACAAAAACAATGGAGGCAATGGAAATAATTACATCATGATTCGTACCCAAGGCGTACAAAGTAATTACAATGGTATTGGGGCAAGAATAGAAATCCACACAGATTCTGGCACACAAATTAGAGATGTAAGAAGTGGAGAAGGTTTTGAGTTTATGAGTTCCCTAAACGTACACTTTGGGCTAGGTACAGATACAGTTATCAACAACATGGTAATTTATTGGCCATCAGGTGTGGTCGATAATATTCTCAACCCTTCCATCAACACATTACATACCATTGTTGAAGGCGAGTCTTTAAGCATTCAGGACGAAACACTTTCAGATTTAGTAATGTATCCTAATCCAACCCAGCATGTTTTAAACTTTACATCTTCAGTAGATATTTCAAACAAAGTGGCTACTGTTTTTGATGTGAATGGAAAGAAAATTTTCAGTTCTAAATTGTTTAACAACACGCTGGATGTTTCCATGCTTCAAAGTGGGTTTTATGTGTTAAGATTGGAAGAAAAAGGCAAAAGTATCAATAGGAAATTCATAAAAAAATAAATATTAACCCACAGAAGGAAAGCCACTTTTATAGTGGCTTTTTTTTTTTATAAACTATTTGGAAAGGTTTTTGCGTATATACTTTAAAGAGTGAATATTTTTTGAACAGCCACTTATGGAACAGAAGGAAATGAAACATTTATATTGGAGGGCAGGATTTGGTATTAACCCAAAGGAGCTGGAATTTCTTTCAACAAAAAGTAGGGAAGATATTATAGATATGTTGTTTTATGAGTCGCAAAACACTCTTCCTTTAAAGATTGACACCCATGAATTTGACACGCTTACCCAAGAACAGTTTAAAAAAACAGATAAAATACAACGGGAATACATTGAAAAAAGCAGGAATAAGATTAAGGAATTAAACCATGCATGGGTTGAAAGAGTCTTAAACTCCCATAGTGTTTTACAAGAAAAAATGACTTTGTTCTGGAGCAACCATTTTGCATGTCAGAATGGAATGATCCTGTATGTCCAAAAATTTCATAATACCATCCGTGAACATGCTTTGGGCAGTTTTAAAGAGTTGGTAAAAGCCATATCCAGGGAACCTGCAATGATTGAATATTTAGATTTAAAACAAAATAGAAATGACAAACCCAATGAGAATTTTGCTAGGGAATTAATGGAACTATTCACTCTTGGTGTTGGAAACTATACTGAAGAGGATATTAAAGAAGCAGCCAAAGCTTTTACAGGTTATAATCACGATTTTGAAGGCCATTTTGTATTTAACGAAAACCATCACAACACCCAATTTAAGTATGTTTTTGGAAAGGCAGGACGCTATGAAGGAGACGACATCATAGATATTATTTTAGAACAAGAGGCCTGTGCAGAATTTATTTGTAAAAAACTGTATTGGTATTTTGTTAATGATGCCTTAAATAAGGAACACATTAAGGAAATGACCCAAGTATTCTATCCAGACTACAATATTGAAACGGTATTGAGGTATATGTTCGCTCAGGATTGGTTTTACAATCCAAAGCATATTGGCAATAAAATAAAATCCCCTATCGAGTTGATTGCTGGAATTTCCAATACCATTCCCTTATCTTTTAAAGATACCAAACAGCTGTTTGCAGTAGAAAGAATGTTAGGTCAAATATTATTTTTCCCTCCAAATGTGGCAGGTTGGAAAGGAGGGAAAAGTTGGATAGACAGCAATACCTTGATGCTGCGATTGAAACTACCATCCATGTTGCTCTCCAATGGAACAATTGCCAATAACAAAAAAGGTGAGTTTTACGATTCTTTTCAAACATACACCAAAGAAAAGGTAGCAAATAACTTTTTTAAAACCACTTCAAATTGGCGTGTTTTTAATTTCAACTATCAACAGGTTTCAACTAAGGATTTGGCACAATACCTGTTGCAATGTCCTATAAATAAGGGCACGTTAAATTATTTAGAAACTTTAAGAATCAATAATAAGCAAGATTATTGCGTACAACTAATGTCTTTGCCAGAGTATCAAATGTGTTAATTATGGATAGAAGAAAATTTATAAAGCATTCCTCTTTAGCAAGTAGCTTGTTTTTTGTGCCAAGCTTTGTTAAAGCCTTCAGTAGTTATATTACTGCAGAAACAGGCTATAAACGTTTGGTTATTCTACAGCTTTCTGGAGGTAATGATGGCTTGAACACCATTGTTCCTTTTAGAAATGATGCGTATTATAGGGCTAGACCAACGCTTGCCTTAAAGAAGGAAGACGTCATGGCTTTGGATAACGATTTGGGCATGCATAAAAGCCTGTTGCCTCTTAAAAAACTCTATGACAAAGGTTTTGTGTCCATTATTAACAATGTAGGTTACCCAAACCCCAACAGGTCCCATTTTAGGGCAACAGATATTTGGCAAACAGCCAGTAGTTCCAATCAGTACTTGCAAAGTGGTTGGATAGGCAGATATGTAGACCAATTTGGTACAGCACCTTATACAGCTTTGGAGTTAGACCATAGTTTGTCTTTGGCCCTAAAAGGAGAAACCCAAAATGGCTTGGCAGTACAAAATGCCCATACATTTTACAAAATTACACAGGATCCTTATTTAAAGAATATTGCAAGCCATCAAGAAGAAGCGCATTTAAGCGAACATAATTTAGGGTATTTATACAAAACCATGATAGATGCAGAGTCTTCTGCCAAGTACATTTACGAAACCAGTAAAACGGTTTCTACTTCTGTAAACTATCCTAATAATTCTTTTTCCAAGCAGTTAAAAACCACAGCGCAGTTTATTAATTCTGGATTAAAAACAAGAGTATATTATGGGTCTTTAAACGGTTTTGATACACATGTGCATCAAGAAAACACACATAAAAGACTTTTAAAAACATATGCTGAAGGCATCCATGCTTTTGTAAAAGACCTGCAATCTAAAGATACCTTTAATAACACTTTGATTTTAACTTTTTCTGAATTTGGGAGACGTGTCAAACAAAATTCTGGTCATGGAACAGATCATGGTTCTGCCAATGCGCTGTTTGTTATTGGAGGAAATTTAAAAAAACCAGGAATCTATAACAATCTAGCAAGTTTAAGCGATTTGGACGACAATGGTGATCTTAAATTTGAAATAGACTTTAGGACTATTTATGCAACTGTTTTAAATAAATGGTTGGATGTAAACCATGAAGCAGTATTGTTCAAGAATTATAAGCAACTGGATTTTATATAAAAAAAACCTTGCTTAAAGCAGTATGAACTGTTTAAACAAGGTTGATATGGTAATTGATTAATAGCATTCAAAAATATTAAAAAACCATCTCTAGAGTGCTAACTATTTTATAGTTGGTAAGAACTATTGTATAATTGGTTGTAATTTTGCCATACTTAACTTTAGCTGTATTTTACTTTTCTTAATATCCTAACGGCTTCTTTGTAAAGCAGGTAGGTTTCTTCGTTAAAAGATTTTAAAAAAGGCTTCGCTTCATGAAGTTTGTCTATGGCTTCGTGAAACAAGTTCAAATAACAAATCAAGTAGGTGGCAGGAAGGTTTTTTAAATCTTGGACTTCGTTTTTATTTAAAGACATCCCTTTTTTTAATTTATCCAATATGGCATTATTGGCATTGTAAATATGATGCAGCACTTTCTTATCGTATTGAGGTGCTTCAAAAAGTAAAGTGGTTTCAATGTTATAACTAACGTTATCAGAAAATTGAATAACCGTTTCCTCCAAAGGGTAATATTTATAGGAGTTTTGTAGCCCTAAATTAACATATTCAATTATTTTAAAGCTATCTTCATCATAAGAAATGGAAACTTCATCCAAGGTAGAGTAAAACAAACGCACTTGTTCGTTTATAAGTTTAATATCAACTCGGGAGTAAAAGGTTTCGTCTTTTACCTGTTTTTTTTGTCCAGACCAGCATAATACAAAATATTCTTTAAATACTTTGTATTTCGGGTTGTAATCTTGTCTGCTTTTTAAAAAATCGAAAACACCATCAAGGGTATGTTCAATGTTGTTTTGAGAATGATTTTCAATGGCAGTTACAATACCAGAGTTTACATCCTTAATTTCTATATCAAAGACTTTGGGCATGCTCATGCTGCCATCCCTAAAAAAAACAGAACCACCATAATACTTCCAGATATTTTTCCTTAAGGAAGTAATTTTATCTATGGACCTTATGGTCACTAAACCAACCACTTTATCGTCTGGTAAATGAGGAAACGGAATGTTTTCATATTGAACGATAGGAGGATTTGTTAAATAGGCATTGATAAGGTTTTGAATTTTGCTGTCATCAAAAAAATCGACACCTACTATTTGGTTGTCCTCATCTTCAACACCAATAACTATGTAAGAATTGTTTTTTGGATTGCTATTTGAAAGGGCACAGACATGCTTTAAAAATTTAGCCTTTCCTTCTTTTTGGCTAATATCAATCATACGCTTTTTATCGTAAAAGCTATTCTCATCATTATGAGCCAATAGGTTTTTAATAAGTAAGCGTTTGTTGATCATGTTCATTTACCACGAAAGTGGCATTTTTATTTATAACTCTTTCTTTACAATTGTTGACGAAGCTTGGGCCGTTGGGAACACCAACAAATCGGCAATATTAACATGGGCAGGTCTGCTTATGGTAAAATATATAATTTCGGCAACATCTTCGGGTTGCAAGGCTTTATAGCCTTTATATACATTGTCTGCAATGGCATTTCCTTTAAAACGAACCTTGGAAAATTCTGTTTCCACCAATCCTGGGTTTATGGCGCTTACCTTAATGCCAAAATCGTTTAAATCTATTCGCATACCTTCGGTAATGGCCAACACAGCATGTTTGCTGGCACAATACACGTTTCCTTTGGGATATACCTCTTTTCCTGCCGAAGAACCAATATTGATAATATGTCCGGTCTTTCGTTCTGTCATTTGTGGAATCACAGCTTTGCTAACATACAGCAACCCTTTTACATTTATGTCCATCATGGCATCCCAATCCTCCAGATTGCCTGCTTGAATGGCGTCCAGCCCATGGGCATTTCCGGCATTGTTAACCAAAACGTCAATGTTTTTAAAGGCTTCAGGCAAGGATGCAATGGCTTTTAGTGTTTCTTCTTTGTTCCTAACATCAAAATTTAAAATATGTACTTCGGTCTGTTTTTTTAAAGCTGCTTGTATGGATTTCAAACGTTCTTGTCGTCTTCCACACAAAATAAGATGCATGCCATGTTTGGCAAATTCATAAGCTGTTGCACGACCAATACCACTGGTGGCTCCTGTTATTAAGGCAATTTTTCTCATGATTTTTAATTATACCATAAAAATATCAATTCGTGATTAAATAATATCTTATTGATAGAATAAAATATTTGGTGGACGGGTTATTTTTAAGCAATTAAAAGATTTAACAAAATTTTAGTGATTTTAAAAACAAAACAGTTAAAATGCTGTTTAACAAGTTTTTAATAATAATTATTAATTAAAAGTAAGGATTGTTTAATCACGATAACAAGCGTTTGGTTTTAAAGAATAATCTATTTCTACAGACATAATCGTATATTAAATGAACCTAATAAAAAACTTATTTATGAAAACATTAAAGCAATTTAAAATTTTTATTTTATCAATATTGGCAATTACATTATTTAATTGTAGTGACAACGATGATAATACTACTGCAATAGATGGAACATCCTATTTATCTGTAAAATTAGTAGATGAACCAGGAGATTACGACCATGTATTTGTTGATATTGTTGATGTTATGGTAAAGGTTAATGATGCTAGCGATGATGAAAGCGGATGGGTAAGTCTAGAAGCCATTAACACAGGTGTTTATGACTTGTTGGAGTTAACAGGTGGAGTGAGTGTGTTGCTTGCAGATGGTTATGAAGTCCCTTCTGGCACCTTAAATCAAATAAGATTGGTTTTAGGAGAAGATAACACCATAGTTATTGATGGGGAAACTTTTCCATTAAATACCCCAAGTGCACAACAATCTGGACTAAAAATTAATATTAATGAACAATTATCACCGGGCTTTACCTATGATATTCTTTTAGACTTTGATGTTGATGAGTCTATTGTGGTAGCTGGTAATTCTGGAAATATAAATTTAAAACCAGTAATTAGAGCAAGTACTCAATATACCTCAGGGAGCATTCAGGGTATAGTAAATCCATCAAATTTTCAAGTTATGGCATCTGTTGACATAAACGGAGAAGTTGTTTCTACTTATGCTGATGCCAATGGTAATTTTTTACTTGGTGGTATTCCAGAAGGAACATATGAGGTAACTTTTACTCCTGATCCAAATTCTGGATATGCAATAGTAACCGTGGATAATATAACTGTTGTAAATGGTCAAATTACAGATATGGGTCTGGTTGAATTAGAACTATTGCCTGAAGTTGGAGCAATTACAGGTACTATTTTAAATACTGGTGTTACAGCTACAGCTTCTGTTGATGTGGAAGGAAACATAATAACTGCCGAAAGCGATGTAAATACTGGTGTGTTTCTTTTAGAAAATATTCCAGCAGGTATTTATACAATAACAATTACTCCAGATCCAGTTTCTGGCTTATCCAGTACAGAGTTTATGGATGTTGAAGTTGTTCAAGATACAACTGTAGATTTAGGAGATATTACTTTGGAGTAACTGTAAGTTTTATTAAAATATATGTTAAAGAGCAGCACTAATAGTGCTGCTCTTTAATTTTTAACCAATTATTAACAGCAATAGAGCGAAAATTTTAACAATTTGCATGGCTCAATTAAGGAAGCTATATTCGAGCCTTTAAAAAATTAAAAACGATGGAAGATACAAGTACAATTGATATTAAGACAATTAACGAGAAGATTGAAAAGGAAAGTGCTTTTGTTGATTTACTTATTTTGGAAATGAACAAAGTTATAGTGGGTCAAAAGCACATGGTAGAAAGATTGCTTATTGGTTTACTTGGCCAAGGACATATTTTGTTAGAAGGAGTTCCCGGCCTTGCAAAAACACTGGCTATCAATACGCTTGCACAAGCTGTGGATGGTAGCTTTAGCAGAATTCAGTTTACCCCAGATTTATTACCTGCAGATGTGGTTGGGACATTGATTTATAACATGAAGCAAAATGATTTCTCCATTAAAAAAGGACCCATTTTTGCAAATTTTGTGTTGGCCGATGAGATTAACAGGGCACCAGCAAAAGTACAATCGGCTTTACTGGAAGCCATGCAGGAAAAACAGGTAACCATTGGAGACGAAACCTTTGTGTTGGACAAGCCATTTTTGGTAATGGCAACCCAAAACCCTGTAGAGCAAGAAGGAACC